>ERZ1026878.95-NODE-95-length-72561-cov-48.264999_pt1 | contig 72561 bp, 68 predicted proteins | sample MGYA00380169_ERZ1026878 | MGnify/ENA primary metagenome ERZ1026878 (study PRJEB33269, sample SAMEA4719805) | human gut metagenome | biome: human-associated habitat; feature: organic feature; material: feces | place: Cameroon | collected 2013-10 ...
TCTTCGTTATCGACGTAATGAAGGAGCACATCGCTGTTAAGGAGGCTAACCGTCTGGGTATTCCAGTGTTCGGTATCGTTGATACCAACTCTGATCCTAAGAATATCGATTACATCATCCCTGCCAACGACGATGCTAAGGATTCAGTAGAGGTAATTCTCTCTGCTGTTTGCGGTGCTATCGCTGAGGGTCTTGAGGAGCGCAAGGCAGAGAAGGCTGATGAGAAGGCTGCTGCCGAGCAGAAGGATCAGCCTAAGAAGAAGGCTGCCCGCAAGGAAGAGGCTGCTGAGGCTGCTGAGTAATCAGGCAAAGGCTTAATAAGCTCTGAGCCATCATCCAGGAAGGGGGTGGCTCAGTGCTATAGCAACAAATAGAACATTAACTATTTTAATTAAAGAAAAATATTATGGCTGTTTCAATTGAAGATATCAAGAAACTTCGCGCTATGACTGGTGCTGGTCTTGCTGACGTTAAGAAGGCACTCACAGAGGCTGAAGGTGATTTCGATAAGGCAAAGGAGTTGCTCCGTGAGCGTGGTCTCGCTATCGCTGCTAAGCGTTCTGACCGTGAGACTTCTAACGGTTGCGTTCTCGTTAAGAAGGTTAACGATTTCGCTGCTATCATCGCTCTCAAGTGTGAGACTGACTTCGTAGCTAACGGTGCTGACTTCATCAAGTTGACATCTGACATCCTTGATGCTGCTATCGCTGCAAAGGCTCATACTCTCGACGAGGTGAAGGCTTTGAAGGTTGGCGAGTCTGATGCTCAGGCTGCTGTTACACAGCGCTCTGGTATCACTGGCGAGAAGATGGAGCTCGACGGCTACTGTGTTCTCGAGGGTGACAACATCGAGGTTTACGACCACATGAACAAGCACACATTGTGTACTATGGTTCAGCTCAACGAGAACAACGAGGAGGCTGGTCACAAGGTAGCTATGCAGGTAGCTGCTATGCGCCCTGTAGCTCTCGACGAGTCTTCTGTTTCTGAGGAGACTAAGAAGACTGAGCTCGAAGTTGCTGTTGCCAAGACTAAGGAAGAGCTCGTAGAGAAGGCTGTTAACGCAGCTTTGAAGAAGGCTGGCATCAACCCAGCTCACGTTGACTCTGAGGATCACATCGAGAGCAACACCAAGAAGGGTTGGTTGACACCTGAGCAGGCTGAAGAGGCTCGCAACATCAAGAAGACTGTTGGTGAGGAGAAGGCTGCTACTTTGAACCCTACTATGATCCAGAACATTGCTAATGGTCGTCTGGCTAAGTTCTTCAAGGAGAACTGCCTCGTTGACCAGGAGTTCCAGTTCGGTGATGGCGACAAGCAGACTGTTGCTCAGTACCTCGCTTCTCAGAGCAAGGATCTCAAGATCGTTGCTTACAAGCGCTTCACTCTTGCTGCTGAGTAATCTGCTGTTGCGGACGAAATGCTTGGCATGGCAAGATTAATTTGACTTATAGTTAAATTAGAATATCAGGGAGTTATGGAGTCAAGGCTTACGCTTTGCTTCTAACTCCCATTTCTTTTTTATATATATTTTTGGGATTATGAAGATATTTGCCATAGGCATGAACTATGCCGAACACAATAAATCGCTACATGACACGTTATCTAAACCAGAGAGACCTGTCATTTTCACCAAAGCCGACTCGGCGTTGCTGAAGGATGGTAAACCATTCTTCATCCCTGATCATCTGGGACGTATAGAGTACGAGACAGAGTTGGTGGTTCGCATCTGCAGGTTGGGAAAGACCATCCCGCAGCGCTTCGCCCACAGATATTATGATGCGGTGACGGTAGGCATCGACTTCACAGCCCGTGAGATGCAGAAGAGGCTGCGTGAGGCTGGCCAGCCATGGGAACTTGCCAAGGGCTTCGATGGTTCGGCAGCGATAGGTACATGGATGGATGTGCAGAAGTTTCGCGACATACAGGCCATTCATTTCCATCTCGACATCAATGGCAAGACTGTACAGGAAGGTTGCTCCAGCGATATGTTCTACAAGGTGGACGAAATCATCTCTTACATCAGTCAGTACTTCACGCTGAAGACGGGCGACTTGCTTTATACAGGCTGTCCTACCGGTTGTGGACCTGTCAGCATTGACGACCATCTCGAAGGTTATCTTGAAGACTGGAAGGTGCTCGACTTCAATTGCAAGTAGTTACATTTGCAAGCAACCCGATGAAAGCTGTTCGTAAGGTTTTCAGAGTAAGCGCTTTTAACAAGCCACTCGAAAGAACAGTACGGGTTTACAGAACAGGGCGGTGGAATTTATCTTCCGCCTCATAAGAAACAAGTTTGTTATTCCAAGATATGACGAATAAAAGAGTTAGGATATTTTTCGTGTGGATGGCCTTACTGGTTCTTGCTCTGCCGGCAAAGGCACAGCAGCGGTTCTTCAACTTGACAGCCGACGAGGTCAAGGTCGACTCTGTGTTGCCACATTTTCTCTATTCCATTCCTTTGCCCGAAAACTATCAGGACTCCGTCTACACTGTCTCGGTGAAATATCCAGAATATATGGATATGACCGTGAGCGATGTGGCCAACTACAATCGCATATCCGGTGCAGCCCTGCCTTCGCAGGTGCCTCTTAGTCAGAATATCTCCGTGAGCAGAAGGAAAGGATATCTTGTGGCTTCCTTCTGCCCATTGGTTTTCCGCAACAATAAATATCAGATGCTGGTGAGTTTCATGCTTGATGTCAAGGCAAAGGCCGTGAAGAACAGCGTGCTGCGCCAACGCAAGAATGACAAGGCTTATGCCTCGGCAGCCGACATCTATGCCGAACATTCTTTACTTGCCTCGGGCAAGTGGGCAAAGATAAGAGTCAGCTCTTCAGGTGTCTACCAGCTTACCGATGCCACGGTTCGTCAGGCAGGCTTCTCCAATATCAATAAGGTGAAGATTTATGGTTATGGCGGCAATCTGCAGAACGAGGCTCTTTATGCCAACGACCTGGCCCGCACCGATGATTTGAAGGAAGTGCCCCAGTGTGTCGTAGGCGGAAAACATCTGTTTTATGCCAAGGGTCCTGTCAGCTGGACGTCCAACTCATCGACTGTCCGCCGACGCAATCCTTATTCCGATTACGGTTATTATTTTATTACTCAGAGCGACGAGGAGCCTGCCACGGTCGACTCGGCGGCCTTTGTTTCCTCTTTCTATCCGTCGCCCGATGACTATCATTCGCTTTACGAGGTCGATGGCTACAGCTGGTTTAATGGCGGACGAAATCTCTTCGACCCAACGCCCATCAGCGTGGGCGGCAGTCAGCAGGTAGTGATCACCAACACCACTGGCAGTCAGAAAGGACGCCTTACCGTCAATGTCTCGGCAGGAGGGAATAACCAAATACGCATTCTGCTCAACGGCAAGGAGTTGGGAACCCTGAATGTGCGCATTCTGGATTATTGCAAGGCAGGGCAGGACTCAGGCACTTATCTGCTCGACAATCTGAAAGTCGATGGTGGCAAAGATACGATCACCATCGTGAATGTGAGCGGTGAGACAGCCCGTCTTGACTATGTGTCGATGGCTTGGGAGAAGGCGATTCCGCTGTCGCCTCTGTCGGGAAAGCATCCTACAGCCACTTATGTGAAGAACATTACCAATCAGGATCTTCATGCTGACGGTCAGGCCGACCTGGTCATCATCGTTCCCTCCTCAGGCGCACTGTTGAAGCAGGCACAGCGCCTTAAGGAGTTCCATGAGAGTCATGACGGTATGCGGGTGAATATAGTTGCCGCCGACCAACTGTACAATGAGTTCTCGAGTGGCACACCCGATGCCAATGCCTATCGTCGCTATCTCAGAATGTTGCAGGACAGAGCTGCGACAGAGGCCGACATGCCTAAGTATCTGTTGCTCTTTGGCGACTGCGTTTGGGACAACCGTATGCTCACAGCTGATTGCAAGCGGTTTGATCCAGACGATTACCTTCTCGTCTATGAGAGCGAGAACTCGTTTAGCGAGACAACCTGCTATGCAGGTGACAGCTGGATGGGCATCCTGGCAGAAGGTGCAGGTTCCGACGCACGACGTGAGCTGCAGGACGTTGGCGTGGGCCGATTCCCGGTAACCACAGTAGCCGAGGCGAAGATCATGGTCGACAAGACCATCAATTACAGCAAAAATCAGAATGGCGGAGCCTGGCAGAACACCATCATGTTCATGGGTGACGATGGAAATGACAATATTCACATGAAGGATGTCGACTCTGTGGCCAATAGCGTGGGCAGGGATTATCCCAATTTCCTGATCAAGAAAGTGATGTGGGACGCCTATACCCGTGAGAGTTCAGCCACTGGCAATACATATCCAGAGGTGAGCAAGATCATCCGTCAGCAACAGGCCAACGGAGCCTTGGTCATGGACTATGGAGGGCATGGCAGCGCCACCCTCATCTCGCACGAGTCAGTACTTGGACTGAGCGATTTTAGCGAGTCGCGCACCTCCCATCTGCCATTGTGGGTGACAGCAGCCTGCGACATTATGCCTTTCGACGGCGTAACGGAAACAATAGGCGAGGCAGCCGTGCTCAACGAGAAGGGCGGAGCCGTTGCTTTCTATGGAACGGCCCGTACCGTTTTCACATCCGCCAACAAATACATCAACCATGCTTTCATGAAGCGTGTGCTCTCCCTGCAGGACGGCAAGCCCATTGCTTTAGGCGAGGCTCACCGACTGGCGCAGAACGATGTGATGTTGGGAACCAACCGTTATCCGACCCCTACCCGGGAAGACCCCAACAAGACGAGTCCCGAACAGGACAATACCGAGAACCACCTGCAGTATTCGCTGTTGGGCGATCCAGCCCTGTCGCTCAATCTTCCTACAGCCCAGGTTGTGGTCGACGAGATCGACGGCGTGGCTGTCGGTTCAGGAACGATGCCTACGGTCAAGGCAGGATCTGTGATCAAGATGAAAGGACATGTGGCAGGAGTAGAAGGATTCAATGGTGTGGTGACAGCAACGGTGCGCGACACTCAGGAAGAGATAACCTGTAAGCTGAACAACACCAGCGGTGACGGCGCAGAGGTGGCGTTCAAGTATTTAGACCGCACCAAGACGCTCTATCATGGTTCCGACAGCATTCGCAACAGCAGTTTCGAGCTGACGTTTGCCGTGCCCAAGGACATCAACTATGCCGATGGTCAGGGAATGATCAATCTCTATGCCCTGAATACCGATAAGACCATCAGAGCCAATGGTTCCTGCGACCAGTTTATTGTGGGAGGAAGTGCCGAGGCAAAGAACGATTCGGTAGGCCCTTCCATCTATTGCTATCTCAACTCGCCTTCGTTTGTTGATGGTGGAAATGTGAACAGCACGCCTTATTTTGTGGCAGAGATCAAGGATAAAGACGGCATCAATGCAGCCGGCAGCGGAATAGGTCACGACCTTCAGCTCGTCATCGATGGCGACATGGCGAAGACCTATACGCTCAACAACAACTTCAGCTACGATTTCGGAACCTATACCAGTGGCTCCACCTTTTATAGTATTCCTGAGTTGGAGGAAGGACCTCACCGACTGCAGTTCCGCGCATGGGACATTCAGAACAACAGCTCTACAGCCGTGCTTCACTTCAACGTGGTGAAAGGTTTGCGTCCGCAGCTCTTCAACATCGGCGTAACCAACAATCCAGCCCGTACTTCCACCACGTTCATCATCAGTCATGACCGTATGGAGAGCAACATGGATGTAGTTATCGAACTCTTCGATGCGGCAGGCAGACAGATGTGGCGTCATGCCGAGAGCGGAGTGTCGGCAACGGGCAATTATACGGTCGACTGGGATTTGTCGGTAGATGGTGGCCGCCCCCTGCAGACGGGCGTCTATCTCTATCGTGTCAAAGTGTCGTCGGAAGGCAGCAGCTATGTGTCGAAGACGAAGAAGCTCATTGTCATCAGCAACAGATAAGACAGGCAATAAAACAATAACAGAACTTCTATAACTTCAGAACCCAGCGAAAGTTGAGAAAATAAGAGGATATTAACAACAAATAAGGCGCACGGCAAAATAAAAAGGCTGCTTCTGCGTTTTATTTTAGGCAACAGAATAATAAACCACAAAGAAGATATGAACAAAGCATTCAGAATATTACTGGCGGTGCTCCTGGTGCAGCTCTCTCTGCAGGCGAGTGCTCAGGAAAAGAAGGATCTTTTCAATCCAGTCAACTATGCGGTCGTTTCGCAGACCATAGCTCCTGATGCCCGTGGCGGCGGTCTGGGAGACGTAGGTGCGGCAACCGATCCTGATGTCAACTCTCAGTACTGGAACCCCGCCAAATATCCTTTCTGTATCTCGCGTGCAGGAGTGGCGCTCAACTTCACACCTTGGCTTCGCTCGTTGGTCAACGATATGAACCTTGCCTATTTGGCAGGCTATTACCGCATTGGCGACCACAGCGCCGTGTCGAGTTCGTTGCGCTATTTCAATCTGGGTAAAGTCTACACCTCTTACGAGGGAGCCGAGTCGGGAGAAGGAACCACTATCAATCCTTACGAGATGTCGCTCGATGTAGCTTACTCGCTGATGCTGAGCGAGACATTCTCACTCTCTGCCGCTTTGCGCTGGATTTATTCCGACATGCGTTTTGATGAGCGCGAGGACAATTCTCCCGCTTCCGCCTTCGCTGCCGATATTGCAGCCTATTATCAGAACTATATCAACATCGGCCAGCGTGAGTGCCAGTTGGGTATCGGTCTCAACATCTCCAACATCGGTAGTAAGATCAAGTTTAGCGGCAATGAGTACAGCGAGTTCTTGCCAGCCAACCTCCGATTGGGTGCCTCGCTGATGATACCTATCGACGAGTACAACCGCCTCACCATTGCAGCCGATGCCAACAAACTGTTGGTACCTACCGTTCCCAAGCAGGAAGAGGGCGAGGACAATTCAGAATACGAAGACCGCGTGCATCGCGAGTATAATGATATTTCAGCTATCCGAGGCATTTTCAAGAGTTTCGGCGATGCGCCAGGCGGATTCAAGGAAGAGCTGCAGGAGATTTACTATGGCGTAGGAGCAGAGTACACCTATAATGACAAGTTCTCGCTCCGTGCAGGCTATCATCACGAAGCCGAGAACAAGGGCAACCGCAAGTACTTTACCGTCGGTGCCGGTTTCAAGATGAGTGTGTTCCAGCTCGATGCCGGTTATGTAGTAGCCACCGCCAAGAGCAATCCGCTCGACCAGACGTTGCGCTTTTCGCTCACCTTTGATATGGACGGCATCAAGGACCTGTTCAAGAGAAGATAAACCCCAAAATGATGAATATTCGAGTAGGATTCGGCTATGATGTCCACAAGTTGGTGGCAGGGCGCGAGCTTTGGCTTGGCGGCATCAAACTAAATTACGAGTTGGGCTTGTTGGGGCACAGCGATGCTGATGTGCTGATACATGCCATTTGTGACGCACTCTTGGGAGCAGCCAATATGCGCGATATCGGCTATCATTTCCCTGACACTTCGGCTGAGACGCTGAATGTCGATTCCAAGATATTGCTTCGCAAGACCATCGGACTGATAGCCACCAAGGGTTATCAGGTGGGCAACATCGACGCCACAGTGTGTGCAGAGCGCCCTAAACTCAATCCTCATGTGCCAGCCATGAAAGCCTGTCTGGCAGAAGTGATGAACACCGACGAGGACAACATCTCCATCAAGGCAACCACTACCGAGAAGCTGGGTTTCACGGGCAGAATGGAAGGAATATCGGCTTATGCCACGGTTCTCATAGTGAAAGTTTAACGACCGTTAATGGATGCTTAAAATGTGTTGTGTTCGGGCACATCTGATTGATTTACATCAAATAAACACTAAAATCTATCATTTTCCTTTCAAAATGTTTGGTGATATAGCAAAAAATGTTGTATCTTTGCATCGTCAAAAGGTTAATAGATTGTTTAGGTTAGTAGTAATAGATTTAGGTTTTTAGTTATTAGGTTTTAAGGTAGATTGTTTAACAGATAACAAAGGGGATCGTGAGATTGCCTTTGGATTAGAAAAATTAAAGTTAAACATAATGATACGCTGCAGCTCGTTGAGAGTTGCAGCGTGTTTTTTTTAGTGACACTTATCATTTTGTAGTGTCTTTTGTTTTGTGTTTTCCCCAAATAGCATTACCTTTGCACATGTGTAAGATTGCATACGTCCTGCCGTGTCGAGCCGGGCAAGCATGCAGTCGAATATTAAAACAAGCAAACGATGCGAGTACTCATAGTAAATACAAGCGAGCAGACCGGTGGCGCCGCAGTAGCAGCCAACCGTCTGATGGATGCTCTTAACAACAATGGAGTTAAGGCCAAGATGTTGGTGCGCGATAAGGAGACAGAGTCGATCACAGTGGCTCAAATGCCCCGTTCCATCTTCGGACAGTGGCATTTCCTGTGGGAGCGTTGGTGCATCTTCTGGCACATGCGCTTCTCCAAGCTACATCTCTTCGATATCGACATCGCCAATTCGGGTTACGACATAACGGGCTTGCCTGAGTTCAGGGAGGCCGACATCATTCATCTGCACTGGATCAATCAGGGCATGCTCTCATTGGGTTCTATCCGCAAGATACTCAAGAGCGGAAAGCCCGTGGTGTGGACCATGCACGACATGTGGCCAGCCACCTCGCTGTGCCATCTCACCATGGGGTGCAACAAGTTCCGCAGCGGTTGCACCAAGTGCAAGTATCTGCCTTCGGGAAGCTTTTGGGGCGATTTGGCAGCCAAGGTGTGGCGCCGCAAGCAGAATCTCTACAGGCAGAACAACATCCTCTTTGTGGCTTGCAGCAAGTGGCTGGCAGGCGAGGCGAAGTCGAGTCAGCTTCTCTCCGGGCAGAAAGTGGTAAGCATCCCCAATCCCATCGACTCCCGAGTATATTGTCCAGCCGATCGTCAGGAAGCCCGCACCCGTGCCATCCTGCCAGCCGACAAGCGCATCATCCTCTTCATAGCCCAGCGAGCCACCAATCCCTACAAGGGCATGAATTATCTTATGGAAGCCTGCCAGCAGCTGGCAGACAAATATCCCGAGATGCGCGACAATACCTGTGTCGCCATCCTTGGCGGCCATAGTGAGGAGCTGGAGGGCAAGTTGCCCTTCCCGTCCATCTCGTTGGGATACGTGAGCGACGACCGTCGCATCGCCGATATTTATCGTTCGGCAGATGTCTTTGTGCTTCCCTCGCTTTCCGAGAATCTCCCCAATACCATCATGGAGGCGATGGCTTGCGGCGTGCCCTGCGTAGGTTTCAAGGTAGGCGGCATTCCCGAGATGATAGATCATCGCAAGAACGGTTATGTGGCCAACTATCGTGATGCAGCCGATCTGGCAGAAGGAATCCACTGGGTGCTCTTCGAAGCCGATGCCGACGAGGTGCGCAGCAACTGTCTGCACAAGGTGTCGTCCAGCTATTCGCAGCACGTCGTGGCACTCAAGTACATCGAAGTCTACAATCAGGCGATGGCCTATAAAAACTACCGTATATGATCAAATTCACCATCATTACCTGTACCTATAACGCAGAACGGGTGCTGCAGCGAACCCTTGACAGCGTGAAGAAACAAACCTATTGCAACATCGAGCACATCATCATGGACGGAGGCTCTTCCGACAAGACCCTGTCCATGGTAAGAGCCTACCAGCACAAGATAAGCAAGGGCGAGAATGCCCACGACATCGTTGTCGTGTCGGAGCCCGACCGAGGACTCTACGATGCGATGAACAAGTCGATAGACCGTGCCACGGGCGACTATTTAGTGTTTCTCAATGCAGGCGACGTGTTTCCATCTGCCGAAACATTGGAGTATGTTGCAGGTTGTGTGGGTGAAGGTGAAGTGCTTCCTGGTGTGCTCTATGGCGATACCGACATTGTAGATGCAACAGGGCGCTTTCTGCATCATCGACGTTTGCAGCCACCTGCTCACCTGTCTTGGCGTTCGTTTCGTTGGGGTATGTTGGTTTGCCATCAGTCATTCTATGCCCGTACCGACTTGGCAAAAGGCATCCATTATAATCTCGATTATCGTTTCTCTGCCGATGTAGACTGGTGCATACGTGTGATGAAAGAGTCTGCAAGGCTTCACCTGCCATTGCGCAATGTGGGTGCTGTCATCACCCATTATCTCGATGGAGGTATGTCGGTGCAGAACCATCGTGCTTCTCTTCGCGAGCGTTTCGAGGTGATGCGCACCCATTACGGGCTGCTCACTACGCTCTTTGTTCATGCCTGGTTTGTGGTTCGTAGCATCTTCAAAAGATAAGAGTTTCCTTCGTGATTTTATCTCGACAACCCAGATGTAGAGCATTCTTGTTGCCTTCTTCGTCTTGCTCGTCTACATCATGATGGCAGTCCGCAAGAAATCTACGCCCGCAGAATCACAATAACCAGCCTTTTTTTGCGTTATAAGTCTAAGAAGACTTAAAGCTACAAAAACAATGAAGAAAACATTCAAGACCTTGACCATCATGACTGTGGTCTGCCTACTCACTGCCACAGTCCATGCCGCAACCCATGTAAAGCCCTGGAGTCATGGTAGACTGATGGTGTCTGCCAACCATCGCTACCTTCAGTTGGAAGATGGTAACCCCTTCTTCCTTTTGGGAGATACAGGCTGGCTGTTGCCCGAACGTCTCGACCGTTCGGAAGCACAGTATTACCTTCAGAAATGCCGTGCGGCAGGCTTCAACACTGTCTTGGTGCAGGTGATGAACGGAACCCCTGCCTACAACATCTACGGACAGCCCTCGCTGCCAGCTGGATGGGACTTGACGAAGGCCGATCCCGATGGTGTGTACAGCTATTGGGATCACATGGATTATATCATCAAACTGGCCGAACAGAATGGTATCTATATCGGTATGGTGACTATATGGGGCTCACAGGTGAAGGCAGGTAATATCAATGCACGCCAAGCCAAGGCTTACGGCAGTTTCCTGGCCAACCGATACAAGGACTCGCCCAACATCATCTGGGTGATGGGTGGCGACATACAGGGCGACATCCACCCCGAGGTATGGGAATCGTTGGCCACCACTATCAAGAGCATCGACCACAACCACCTGATGACCTATCATCCCCGTGGACGCTATACGTCTGCCAAATGGTGGAGCAAGGCTCCGTGGATAGACTTCCATGCTTTTCAGAGTGGACATCGCAAGTATGGGCAACGTATGGGCAATAAAGACTATCCCATACCCGACAACACCGAGGAAGACAACTGGATGTATGTGGACTCAACCTGGGCCTATAAGCCTATGAAGCCTGTGCTCGATGCAGAGCCCAGCTATGAGGATATCCCCAAAGGACTACACGACCCTTGTGAAGAGCGCTGGCAAGACTACGATGTGCGTCGCTATGCCTATTGGAGTGTTTTTGCCGGCTCTTGTGGTCACACCTATGGTCATAACGCCATCATGCAGATGCTGAAGCCTGGTTATCCCACGAGTTATGGCATCAGCGGCTCGGAGAAAACTTGGTATCAGGCTCTTGATGACCCTGGCTTCAATCAGATGAAGCATCTCAAGAACCTGATGCTCACCATGCCTTATTTCGAGCGGGTGCCCGACCAGAGCATCATTGTGGGCAGGAATGGCGAACGCTACAACCGTCTGCTTGCCACCCGTGGCAAGGATTACCTGATGGTGTACAACTACAACTGTGTGCCCATGAAGATAGACCTTGGCAAGGTGTCGGGTGATAGGAAGAATGTGTGGTGGATGGATGCTGCCACAGGCTGTCTCGACTATATCGGCGAGTTCGACAGCCGCATCGTAACCTTTGCCCCACAGAAGGGAGTGCGAGGTGTGAGCGACGGCGTGTTCATAGCCATCGACAGTAGTAAGTATTATCTTGCCAAGGACCAAAAACAGATTGCCGACCAGGGTTTGGCAGGAAAACCGAGAGACCTGAACGAGTAGGAGGTTTAGAAGTTAACTTCTAAACTTCTGAGCTGAACTCTTCTTTTTTTATCTTTTTTAATCTCTTATCTTTTCCGTTTTCACAAAAATAAGCTATCTTTGCCGCCCAATTATACAAAAACATGAATGTTATGATGGATGAGAAACAGAGATTAAGATCAGTTTACAAGGTAACAATAGCAGGCAGCATCATCAATGTGCTATTGCTCGTGCTGAAGTTTGCCGCAGGCATCCTGGGGCATTCTGCCGCCATGATAGCCGATGCCATCCATTCGCTCACCGATTTCGCTACCGATGTGGTGGTACTGGTATTCGTAAAACTGGGCAATAAGCCGAAGGATAAAGACCATGATTATGGGCATGGCAAATACGAGACGCTTGCCACTGCCATCATCGGCATTTCGCTCTTCGTGGTGGGTGTGATGATCTGTTATTCTGGTGTTACCAAGACCTATCGTGCCATCTGCGGCGAGACACTCCAGCAGCCGGGCGTTGTAGCCTTGATTGCAGCCATCGTAAGTATCGTGATGAAGGAGTGGGCTTATCAGTTTACGGTAAAAGCCGGAAAGAAATATCATTCCGAGGCTGTAGTGGCGAATGCCTGGCATCATCGCAGCGATGCTTTATCGAGTATCGGAACGATGTTCGGTATTGGTGGCGCCATCATCCTGGGAGAAAAATGGGCGGTGCTCGATCCGCTTGCAGCCATCATCGTGAGTGCCTTCATCATCAAGGCTGCCTGGGGACTGGTGATGCAGTCTGTGAAAGAACTGACGGATGCCAGTCTTCCAGAAACTGAGGAAGATGAAATCCTGAAGATTGCGAATGAAGAGCAGGGAGTAGGAGAGATTCATAACCTGCGTACCCGTCGCATCGGAAACAAGATTGCGATAGAAATGCACGTCCGCATGCCGGGTTCTCTTTCGCTTTATGAGGCGCATGAGCATGCTACTCATATAGAAACAAAACTGAAGCAGCACTTCGGTGCAGATACCCATGTGGGAATCCATCTCGAACCGATAAAAGTGAACGGAAAATATCAGAAACCGGAATAAAAGTAGGTAGAATTATACGAACTCCGACTAAAAAAGGAACGAGCCTTGAAGTAACTGATGAAAAGTTCGCTTCAAGGCTCGTTTTTATTATATTGCCAGTTTATTACCAACCGAGGTTGACACTGGCACCTGCCATGATCCACAGCCCAGGCTGTTTGATGGCAGCGAGGTCGTAGTAGCGATGGCAAGTGATGTTGTCGGCCTTCACGTAGATGCTATATTTCTTCTCATCCCACATGAGCTTGCAATCCACTTTGGTGTAGGGAGAGTAACCATTCATGCGTTGCTGCCAGCGCACTGCCCATGAGGCAGAAAGTTTTTTCCATATCTGATGATCCAAGCCGAAGACAGCTTTGTGCTTGAGATATTCCAAGGCATAGAGCGACTTGAGAATGTCGGCATCGGTTTTATGATCCTGGTAGATATAGGCATATCCCACCTTGATGCGTGTGATGAAGCAGTTGTGTATGAGCTCTCTCATGTAGATAGTAGCATCGAGGTTATAGCCCATGTTGTTGAGTTTTCCGATATTCATCACGTGATATTTGCTGTCGGCGAGTTCGGTTTCTGAAGTCTGTACCCAGTCTATCATGTTGGTGCCGTGAGCATAGAATCCGCTTATCGTAGCAGCCAACCCCTTCTGTCGGTACTGTGCACCTATCTTGAAAGTAGAGTTTTTCTCAGGGCTTAGTGTGATGTCGCCTTGTTGCACCACATTACTGATATATAGATCGGTGTAGGTAGGCATACGCAGCGCCTTGTTCCAGGAAGCAAAGAACTTCCAGTTGTCGTCAGGACGGTAGCTCATGTCTACGCCAGGATAGAAACGGAAGTCGTTGTCAAGTCCTGTGTTCTTATTGGCGAGGACACCTGCCGAGAGTGTGAAACCTCCGAAGATGAAGTTGTGCTCCAGCATGATGTTGGTATTGGTTCGCTCGCCCTTACGCGTATATTGACGGTCGGAGCCATGTATGTTCTTATAGTCTTCCTCTGCCAGTGGCTCGCCGAGGGCAGTGGAGTAGATGCGCTCCTTGCTGATATCGAACGCTACTGCTGTCTTACCTAACATCCATGCTATATTGGCATTTAGTCCGCCTCCATATACATCCAGGTCGTGGTAGTTTTCACCCGCTGCAGCCCCCGCTTTGCCGCGAGTCAGCTGATAGTGGTCCTTGAAGTTGTTGTAATAGAACTGTGGAGCGATTTGCCACGTCTGGTGTGGGTCGTGCAGGTTGAGGTTGATCGATGCCATGGCGTGGTCGGTCTTCTCATACTGGTTGTTGAACTTGGCGCTGTAGAATGTGTTGGCTCCGTAGCTCTGTTGGGCATATCCCACCTGTGCGTTGATATCGAAGCGTTGGTTGTAGCTCAGGTTGACTTGTCCGAAGCCCTGTCCTTTCTCAAAGTCGCTGTTTTCAGTGCCACCATCCGAGCGCTTGTAGCCACCGCTGGCAGAGTAGGCGTGTGTCCACTTGCCTGTGGTGAATGAAGACTGTAGGCGCCCCTGTGTAGCGAAGCTGCCAAACGATCCACCCTCTACAAGTGCTGCCACTCCATCGTTTTGCGCTTTTCGAGTCACGATGTTGATGGCGCCATTGAAGGCTGATGTTCCGAAAATGCGAGAAGCAGCACCCTCGAGCACTTCGATGTGATCGATGTCGGCAAGGGCAACAGGAAAGTCGGAAGCATTGTGACCCGTCTGTGGATTGGAGATGTTGACACCATTCAGGAGAATGGTAATCTGGTCGAAGGTTCCACCATTGATGGAGATATCCGTCTGTACACCAAAGCCACCGCGCTGACGGACATCCACGCCAGTAGCTAATTTCAAAACATCATTGATGGTCTGCGCAGCCGCACGATGAATATCGTCGCGGGTAATGACAGACACAATCTTTGGTGACTGCTCAACAGTCATTGGAGCACGTGAGCCGGTAACGTTCACCGCGTCGAGCTCGTAAGCCTTTCCTCCCTTATACAGGGTAGAGTCGGCCTTTACACCCTCTGTGCTGATGCCTTCAGCCTTGGCATGGCTGAGTGTGGCAACGCTGAGTGCGCCCACGAGCACCTCTTTTCCCAAAACGGAGAAAAGAGCATAGCCCTTGTTGGAGAAGCGGTTGAACTTCAGGCTGTTGTGCTTGTTAAAAATTGATTTGTACATTAATAAATAAATGTATAAAATGATTAATAAAATAAGCCTTTGGCTGTTCTGCCTTTGGCTTTCGGCCTGCAAAGGTACTGCAAAAATCTGATTAAGCGAAGAGATGGAGACTTTATTTTTCATTCTTGAGTGTGATTTTTTTTACTGAAAACGAAGACAATACAAAAAAAACTCTATTCCTTACAATTATACGCAGTTTTTTATTATCTTTGCAGAAGATATCCTGCGCTCGGCAATTTGAAAGCAAGCTTTCATTGCGCTCGCTTGCGGTATCTTTGCACTCAACTTTCGCAAGTAAACTCCACACGCCCTGAAGGGGCAGAAGCTCATAGCCCAGGGCAGCGCCCTGGGTAATCAGGAACGCAAACCTATCGCCCTGTAAGGGCAAAAGCTTTTAAACTTCAGGCAAAACATAAAGCTTTTGCCCTTACAGGGCGCCTTGCCGATTGCTATTATACCCAGGGCGCTGCCCTGGGCTATGGGCTTCTGCCCCTTTCAGGGCGTGCTGCTATGGGCTTCTGCCCTTTCAGGGCGTGCTGCTATGAGCTTCTGCCCTTTACTTTGCTTTACCCTTCGGCCAGCGATTTTCAATTCCGTTACGCGCCGGTGACCGTTGGTTCAGGGTGTGCTGCCATGGGTTATAGGCTTCTGCCCCTTCTGGGCGTGCTTGAACCAGATGCGAAACTTGCGGCAGTAACTCAACTTTCGCAAAAGCGAAAGCTCCGGCATAGACACAACATAAAGGTGAGTTTCACCTTATTAAATATAATATAGATATGAAACAGATAGACATTAAGCAAATCAACGACAATGTTTTTGAGACGATAGGGAAGGAGTGGATTCTTGTGGCTGCAGGCAACAAGGACAAGTTCAACATGATGACAGCTTCCTGGGGTTGCCTGGGCTGGCTGTGGAACAAGCCCGTGGCAGTGGTGTTCATTCGTCCCGAGCGCTTCACACACGAGCTAATAGAGGCCAACGACACCATGACACTCTCTTTCTTGGGACATAGCGAGGAAGCACGCAAGATATACAATTTCTGCGGTTCAAAGAGTGGACGCGACCTCGACAAGTGTGAGGCCACAGGACTCAAGCCCGTCGTCTTGGAGGGTGGCAGTATCGGTTTCGAACAGGCCCGACTCACCTTGGAGTGCAGAAAACTCTATAAGGACAGCATGTCGGCAGAAAAGTTTATCGACAAAGACCTTCTGCAGTGGTATGGCGCCAAGGGCGGCTTCCACGATGTGTATGTGGTGGAAATCACTCATGCCTACGCAGAGTAGAACTATCAAGAAGACTCATTCTCTCTTAGCAACAAAACTAACGCATTTGAATTATGGCACAAGGACAAACAGCAGTAAAAGAACGTCAGGATCTTGAGATCAAGAAGCCTAAACGTTATCAGGTACTTCTACACAACGACGACGTCACACCGATGGAATTTGTCGTCGACATTCTGTACACATGCTTCTTCAAGGCCGCCGAGGAATCCAATGCCATCATGCTCAAGGCCCATCGCGAGGGGAAAGCCTCGGTAGGCATCTACAGCTATGACGTGGCAAAGAGCAAGGTGGAGAAGGCGAGGAGGAAGATAGACAAGGCAAAGTATCCTCTCGAATTTACCATTGAGCCTGTGTGAAAAATTGATTTTGCAAAGTTGAGTAAAAAATAAGTATAGCTATGGAATTATTCCCAGGACTTACCCAATCCATGTCCTTCTTCTTTTGCAAGGCAATGGACAATGTAGTCTCATACCATCATGAGTTTCTCATGCCCGAGCATCTGCTGTTGAGCATCATCGACCATCCCGAGGTTGCCCGTATCATGCGCCGGATGAAGATCGACCAAAAGTCCATGCGTCAGGAACTCGACGCGTGGCTTAAGCAGCAGGAGCGCATTCCCAAAGAATTCTCTCATGTGAAGCCCGAGCCTTCTGTGCTTTTCAAGGCGATGCACAGCTCTGCCTATCTGGTCAACCTGGCTGGCGGAGCAGGTGTTAAGCTCAATGTGACTCATTTCCTCACTGCCATGCTGACGCTTCCCTACGCTGAGGCTCCTTATCTCATCGACAAGTACATCGGTGAGCAGGGCGAGAAGTTCACCCGACTCGTAGGTGAAAAGTTTCCCGATGAGGAAGACCCAGAAATGAAAGAGCTTAGCAAATTCTCTCCCCTGTTGGCGAATGAGAGCGAAGGCGGTCTCAGCGATGAAGAGTTGATGAACGAGATGAGGGCATTTATAGAAAGCGGAAGCTCCGACTTCGATGATGACGACGAAGACGGTGATGACGGCGACTTCTGGTATGATGACGACGATGACAACGATGACGACGATGGCATCGACAACGATGAGTATGACGACCCTGAAGGTTGGCAGACCGGAAAACGCCATCCCTCCGACTGGCATAAGCTCGTCACCTGCATCTCCGACAAGGTAGACCAGCACAATCCGCTCATCGGCCGCGAGAAAGAACTCGACCGCACCATACAGGTGCTCTGCCGTGCCGAGAAAAACAATCCGCTGCACGTGGGCGAGCCTGGTGTGGGAAAGACAGCCCTCGTCTTCGGACTTGCCAAACTCATCAACGAGAATCAGGTGCCCGACCGCCTCAAGGGAGCCCGCATCTACGGCATGGACATCGGACAGATGCTTGCCGGATCGCAGTATCGTGGCGACTTCGAGAAACGCATCAAGATGGTGATGGACGGAGCTGCCAAGGAGGGCAATGTCATCATCTATATCGACGAGATTCACAACATGATAGGAGCCGGAAGAGGATCGGATGGCGGACCTGATGCCTCCAACATGCTCAAGCAGTATCTCGAGGCTGGCGACATCCGCTTCATTGGTTCCACCACCTACGAGGAGTACAACCGCTACATGGCGAAGAGCAAGGGCATCGTGCGCCGTTTCCAGCAGATCGACATCAAGGAGCCTTCCGTCGACGAAGCCATCAAGATTCTCGAGGGGCTGCAGCATAAGTACAATATCTATCATGGCGTCACCTATCGCAAGGACGCCCTCGAATATGCGGTGCGGGCCAGCGACAAGTACATCAGCAACCGCTTCCTGCCCGACAAGGCCATCGACCTCATGGATGAGGCCGGCGCCTATCTTGAGGTGCATCCTGCCAACCGCCAGCGCTCTTATGTCACCAAGGCCGTCATTCAGCAGATTCTCACCAAGGTGTGCAAGATAGACGCTGCCGCCATCAAGGACGAAGACAACTCTGCCCTGGCATCGCTGCGCCAACGAATGCTCGACAAGATCTATGGTCAGGACACAGCCGTCGACAAGGTGGTGGAAGCCGTGATGATGGCGAAGGCAGGACTCATCGACGACGACAAGCCTATGGCGTCGCTCCTCTTCGTAGGACCTACGGGAGTGGGCAAGACCGAGGTGGCACGCGTCCTCGCCCGCGAGTTGGGCATCGAGCTGGTGCGCTTCGATATGTCCGAATACACCGAGAAGCATGCCGTTGCCAAACTCATTGGCTCGCCGGCAGGCTATGTGGGCTACGAGGACGGTGGACAGCTCACCGACGCTATCCGCAAAACGCCCAACTGCGTGCTTCTGCTCGACGAGATAGAGAAGGCACACAGCGACATCTACAACATCCTGCTCCAGGTGATGGACTATGCCCGACTTACCGACAACAAGGGTCAGAAGGCTGACTTCCGCAACGTCATCCTCATCATGACCTCTAATGCCGGAGCTCAGTATGCCTCGCAGGCCAACATCGGTTTCGCAGGCAATGTGAGTCGTGGTCAGGCGATGCTCGCACAGGTGAAGAAAACCTTCCGCCCCGAGTTCATCAACCGTCTTTCCGACACAGTGGTGTTCCACGATATGGACAGGCACATGGCAGAGCTTATCCTCGACAAGAAGCTTGCCCAACTCGCCGACAAACTCAGCGCCAAGGGCGTCAGTATCGAGCTTACACCTCAGGCGCGAGAGCAGCTCCTAAAGTGGGGATTCACCAAGGAGTATGGCGCCCGCGAGATGGATCGTGTCATCGGCAACCGCCTCAAGCCTGTGCTTATGAAGGCTCTTCTCTTCGGCAAGCTGAAGAAGGGTGGAAAGGCAGTGGTTAAGCTCGAAGGCAAGGAGCTGGTGATATAGTTAAGATGTTAACTTCTCTAACTCCTTAACTTCTCTAACTCTCCATTTGCAATTAATACTCAAAAAAAACAATGATATTTCAAATAGACGAGTCAACGCCTTATCCCACGTTTCCCGACCCACGCTCAGGCGATGAGGACGGACTCTTTGCTGTGGGCGGCGATTTAAGTATCGACCGCCTGCTGCTGGCTTACTGCCACGGCATCTTCCCCTGGTACAGTTTTCGCGACCAGCCTGATATTCTGTGGTATTGTCCTATGCAGCGCTTCGTCATCTTCCCCGAAGAGATACACGTGAGCCACTCCATGCGCACGCTCATCAACAAAGACCAGTACAGCTACAGCATCAATGAGGCGTTCGACGACGTCATCGCACAGTGCAGCAAACTGCGCATCGAGCAGGATGGAGCCTGGCTGGGCGACGATATGATCAAGGCTTATACGGAGCTTCATCGTCAGGGCTTTGCCTCGAGTGTAGAAGTGTGGGACGACGCTACCGATCAGCTCGTGGGCGGACTCTATGGCGTCACCATCGGCCCTGTATTTATTGGCGAGAGTATGTTCTCCCTCGTTCCCTCAGCCTCCAAGCTGGCGCTCATCTATCTGGCCCGTTTCATGCAGCGTAAGGGAATGAAACTCATCGACTGCCAACTCGAGACTTCGCATCTCCGTTCTATGGGCGGTAGGTTTATCAGCTACGATGACTATCTGAAAATCATCAATGATGATGATGAGTCTTGATAACAGAAAATATTATCAAGATTTTTTTGTTTTATCAAGAATTAGAGAAAAACAAATCCTGACTGAAAATCGACTATGAACAAAATGACTCAGTCAGGATGTTGTAAGAAGCTATGACATTCTAACGTCTTAACCCCTTGATACTTTATAAAACTTATTTCTGAAATTCCATTAGAATATAGGTGTTCCGATGCAGCCGTTGGGTGCCTGGATGTGTAGCAGGGCACTTACGGTGGCGGCAATGTCGGTCATGTAGTGAGGCTGGGTAGTGGCACCATGCTGAATGTGCCATCCCATGAAGACCAAAGGAATGTGGATGTCGTAAGGATTCCAAGCGCCGTGGCTGGTGCCCTTCGCTACATCGTACTCATAATGGGCAGGCTTCAGAACAATCTGCACGCCTCCGCTGCGCTCGCGGTTGTAGCCGTTGATGGCACGGAACTTCAACTGCTCGGGAATGCTTTCGGTCGAGGTCTTCTCCATGTCGAAGGCATAGTGCACAATCTTCTCTTTCTTCAGACGGTTGACTACCACCTGCTTCACGGCAGCATAGTCGAGACCAGCCTCCTCGATGGCGGCGGTGTGAAAGAACACCTGATAGTTCATGATTGTCATCACGAGGTCTTTGTCGGTGTTGAACTTAGCCTTGAGCTCTTGGTTAAGTTCCTTGACCATAGATTTCCCGTTCCAGATGCCGGCAGGTATGCGCTGGTCTTGCAGGAAGGCGGCATTGTTGACAGCACCATGGTCGGCAGTGAGGAAGGTGAGATAGTTGCCCTTGCCGATGGTCTTGTCGAGATAGGCGAAGAAGTCGGCAAGCGCCTGGTCGAGGCGCAGATAGCAGTCTTCGGTCTCAACGGCGTTGACTCCCACCTGATGGCCGATGTAGTCGGTGCTCGAGCAGCTGATGGTGAGCAGGTCGGTGTCGGTGTTTTTGCCTAAGTTCTCGCCCTCGATGGCAGCCTTGGCAATATCGAAGGTGAGGTTGCAGCCGAAGGGTGTGTTGCGGATGATCTTGTAGCCATGCTTCTTGTAGAGAGCAGCGAGGTCGAGAGGCAACTGTGCCTTCTCGCCGTCGACGATGCCGTTCTCGTAGTTGTTGGCGTCGGCTGTGCTCTGCTGATAGGTGTCGATAGGGTAGAGGGTTTCCCATTTCTGTGAGAGATATTTCTCTGCCAGCTTACGCTTGTTGAACTTGTTGACCCACTCGGGCAGTTTGTCCATATAGAAGGTGCTGGTGATGAATCGTCCTGCCTTGTCGTCGAACCAATAGGCACCGTTGGCATGATGTCCGGCAGGAAGGATGGCGGCGCGGTCTTTCAGCGCCACGCCAACGACCTTGGAGCGGTTGTTGGTGGCAAGGCGCAGCTCGTCGCCGATGGTTGTCACCCACAGATTGCGTGGCGACATGTAGCCTGCCTTTCCATCGGAGCCAACAGGTTTCACTGTGTTGTCGCCCACGCAGTTGACAATCTTTCCGTCTTTCACAAAGGCGTTGCCGGCAATGCCGTGTATTGAGGGCACGGAGCCTGTCCAGACGGAGCTGTGTCCGATGGCAGTGACGGATGGGATGTAAGGTATCTGGCTGTTTTCTACGCTGAAGCCTTCGCCGAGCATTCGTTTGAATCCGCCCTCACCATAGCGCGCATAATAACGATAGAGATAGTCCCATCTCATCTGGTCGATCACAATGCCCACCACGAGCTTGGGGCGTTCGGGTTGTGCCTGAGCTATTCCGCAGAAGGCACAGAGAATGAAAATCAGTCGATAAATTCTGTTCATGTTTTATAGGGTTACTGGTTAATCTTCTGCAAAGATTGTACAAACGAGCGCAATGAAAACTTGTTTTCAAATTGCCGAATGCAGTCAATCTTCTGCAAAGTTAAATAAAAAAACTGATTAAGCGAAGAGAATGATTTTTTATTTCTAAAATCGAAGGCTATCTCAAAGAAAATGCGTAATTTTGTTGCCGAAACTAATTTAACTCCAGAAACAGCGGATAAATCCTCAATCTTCTCCCCGGTAAACTCTTTCGTAAGCCTCTTGCATCTGTTGCAGCGAAAAGTGGCTCATGGCATACTGTCGGGCTTGTTCAGCCCAGAGAGCTCTCTCGCCTTGAGGAATGGTATGGGTGAAGAGGCGCATGTAGGCATCGATGTCGTTGTGCTCCACCTTGAGCGGCCAGTCGGCGGGCAGCGTGTCGGAGAGCCCCTTGGCATCATTGATGATGACGGGCGTGCCCTCCATGCTTGCCTCGATGGACAGCAGCGCCAGACCCTCGTGCTCTGAAGGCATGAGCAGATAGTCGAACGAACCGAGATAAGCCGACAGGCCGAAGAGTGGCGGATGGATGCTGGCATTGGGCGCATCGCCTATTCTGTGGGTGAGCATGTCCTTGAGTCTGCCGTTGCCGAAGATGTGGAAGAAGTAGCGGTCGTTGCAGCTCAGCCTCTCCACGATGTCGGCCAGATGGCTGATGCCTTTCTGCTCCTCCATGCGTCCGGCAAAGAGGATGTTGACTTTTCCCTCCATAAGCCCGGGATACGTCTTCCGCTCCTGGCAGGGCGCAATGCCATTATATATAATAGGTGGCAGGGCGTGGTAAGCTTTCTGATAAGTGTCGAGCACCGAGGTGGAGATGGCGATGTTGGCATTCTTCGACTGCAGCCAAGCTTCCACCTTGCTGCCCGTCTTCTGCATGCCGTGCCACAGCGACGTGTTGTGAATGGTGCGCACCACGCGGCAATGGCGGACGAGACGGGGAAAGAGATGGAAAAACCGATAGACCGCCCATTCGGGAATCTCGCTGTGGCAGTGGACGACTGTAGGACGATACTTCAGGAAGAGGAATACAAACCACAACGGAAACAGCAGCGCTGCCGTCTTCTCGAAGAGGTAGTGAAACGGCACTGTGGAAACGGGTGAGCGGTGGAAGGCGATGTGAGCCGCTTTCATCTCGCCGATAAACTGCCGTGTGAAGGGCGAACGGCCTCTCACGACCTCGACAATATGATACTCGAAGTCGGGATTCTCGGACAGGGCAATGTTGAGTGCCACGCGCTCGGCTCCGCCCATGTCGAAGTGGGATATGATATGGAATATTCGTTTCATACGACAAAAATAAGCAAAATGTTTTGAACTTCAAACAAATAGTGCTAATTTTGCAGAAAATAAAACAGAACAATCGTATTTCAAGGAGTTAAAGGAGTTAAGAAGTCAAGGAGTTAAGACAAATGTCTTATTGTTTGAAAGCCAAGTAAAAATGCTGTTGTCTTAACTCCTCAGCGACCATGGGGAGCGATAACTTCTTAACTCCCCTAACTCCTTGACTTGCGAAATTTGAATAAAAACGGAAAAATGGCAGAAACATTAAAGGAGAAAACGGCTAAAGGATTGTTTTGGGGAGCTATGAACAGTGGCTCCACACAGGTGCTCAACATCTTGTTCGGCATCTTCCTGGCACGCTTACTCTCGCCTGCCGACTATGGAATCATCGGCATACTCACCATCTTTACACTCATTGCTGGCAACCTGCAGAGCAGCGGATTCACACAGGCTTTGGTCAACCTGAAACATCCCACCGACCGCGACTACAACTCGGTGTTCTGGTTCAATGTCATCGTGAGTTTTGCGCTCTATGTGGTGCTCTTCTTCAGCGCTCCGCTGATAGCGGCTTTTTTTCATCAGCCCTGCCTTGTATGGCTGTCGCGTTTCGTGTTTCTGGCTTTTTTCATCTCCTCGTTTGGCATCGTGCAGAATGCCTACATGACCAAGAATATGATGAACAAGGAGATAGCCATCGTGAGCTTCGTGGCGCTCATATCATCGAATGTGGTGGGCGTGTGCCTCGCCTTCAGCGGCATGGCCTACTGGAGTCTCGCATGGCAGCAGGTAATTTTTATTACGGTGCTCAACTTTGGCAGATTCTATTACACAGGCTGGCGGCCACAGCTGCATATCGACTTCGGACCGGTGAGGCAGATGTTCGCCTTCAGCGTGAAGCTGCTCATCACCAATATCATCAACACTGTGAGCAACAATGTGCTGACCTTTATCTTCGGTCGTTTCTATCCTATTGACGATGTGGGCAACTACTCGCAGGCTTACAACTGGAACACCAAGGCCAATTCGTTTATCTCCAATACGGTGGGGCAGATAGCGCAGCCCGTGCTCTCGTCGGTGAAAGACGACCGGGGCAAGGAACAGCAGGTGTTTCGCAAGATGTTCCGCTTCACCTCCTTTCTCTCCTTCCCGCTGATGTTCGGACTGGCACTGGTCTCGCACGAGTTCATCCTTATCACCATCAGCGACAAGTGGATAGCGAGTGTGCCCCTGCTGCAGATTCTCAGCGTGAGCGGAGCCTTCGTTCCGCTGTACACACTCTATCAGAACCTCGCCATCAGCAACGGACGATCGGATGTTTACATGTGGTGCAATTTGGGGCAGGTGGTAGGATTGCTGGCGTTGGTGCTTTGCTGTCACAGCTACGGCATCTACTGGATGGTTGTGGCTTACACAGCTTTTATGATATTGTGGCTGCTGGTGTGGCAGGGCGCCATCAGACACATCACAGGCTTGCGCTTCAGGGATGTCTGTCTTGACACACTTCCCTTCCTGTTCTGTGCGGCAGGCTGTATGGTGGCAACTTATTATCTCACCTGCTGGCTGTCGAACATCTACCTGCTCTTGCTGGTAAGAATCATCCTGGCTTCTTCGCTCTATTTTGTAGTCATGAAGCTTCTTCGCGTCAAGATACTCGAAGAAAGTCTCACATTCATGAAGAAAAAGAAAAAATAGTGTGCAGAAATCTCCGTTCCGTAGTTTGGAATGTCCGTTCCGTGGTTCGGAATGTCCGTTCCGTGATTTGGAATGTCCGTTCTGTGATTTGGAACGGAGAATTTGATAAGTGAGAAGAAACAATTCACTCACTTCCTCCCAACATTCCCTTAACTTTCTCCCCAACTTTTCTTAACTTCTCTATCTTTTGAATATCTGTAAATTATAAATTCTTCTAAACAACAGATACAAGAGATTGACGTGTTTCACCTTCCAGCCACGGCGCAGCAGGGCGATACAGAGGCGGCAGACGGGATGGGTGACGCGATAGGTGCAGATGCTGTCTACCTTTTCGAGAGGCAGATGCTGTTCGGCTGCTACGCGATAGGCATTCACCATGCCGATGTCGGTGGCAGTGCGGTAAATACCCTTGTTGTCATGCTGCTCGATGAACGATGCCACAAGCTGGCAGGCCTTGAAGTGCGAGGTGAGGTTTTTCTCCGAGATGTCGTGGGTGTAGGAGGTGATGTTGTCTTTGCGATAATAGTACACCACATCGTCGATGAAATAGCGCTTGGCAAAGTACATGACTCGTGCCACCACGGCGTAGTCCTCGCTGTAGTCTATGCCCTCGACGCTGTATATGCCGTGGTTTTCGAGCAGATCCCTGCGATAGATTCTTCCCCAGATGCGGTTGGAGGTGATGTTCTGGCAGAGCAGTTTGCGCTGATAGGTGCGATGGCTGTCATGAGCGGAAGGATGAAACTGGGTGGCTTGTCCGTTCTCCCAGTCGGCAAAGCCTCCGTCTACGATGTCGGCACCGCTCTTCTCGGCAGCTTTTACCAGCTTTTCCACTGCATCGAGTGGCAGAAGATCGTCGCTGTCCACATGCATGATGTATCGACCCCGCGAGGCAGCGAAAGCTGTATGGCGTGCGCCTCCCAAACCCTTGTTGTGCTCGTGCTGAATCAGTATCATCTGTGACTTTCGCTCAGGAAACCTGTCGATAGTCTGTTGCAGTATTTCCACACTTCTGTCCTTGGTACAGTCGTTTACAAACACATACTCTATGTCGGCAAAAGACTGCTGGAACAGAGTCTCGGCACATTGTTCTATGTATTTCTCTACACCGTAGATGGGGACGAGGATGGATACTGTGGGCATGATGGTGAAAGGTTTGGATGGGTGAAGTAATTTACAATAGATACTGGGCAATGAGCAGCCCGTTGTAGAAGAATAGGAATACGGCAAGCACCATGACGATGAGGCGCAGATGCGACTGATTCTTGGTGCTGAGTGCCTTGAGCAGATAGCCTATGGCGATGGGGATGATGAAAGCCCAGTGGGCTGTCATGATGTACACCTCGTTGAGGCCGAATCCCAAGCCTAAGTGTATGAATGCGTCGAACGCCACCCATGCACCTGTCATCCACAGGAACTTCGACCTGCGTCCCATCCACAGGCCCGCGGCGAAGAGCACCACGAGGATGGCTTCGAGAACATAGGGCAGAGGCGTGCGGTAACGTACAAAGATGGGGCGACGAGTGCCGACGTCCTGCAGCAGATGATCCTTGTGAAGGATGAGCGATTCGCCAAAGACATTCTCTACCAGCGACTGTGGACGCGACACGCTGAGGTCGGCCCACGAGAGGATGCCTTTCTCCTTGATGGCGGTTCCGTGAATCTCGCGCTTGCGCTTCTGGTCGGCTTCCACCTGTGCCTTGAACACGCTGTCGCGCTGTTCGCGTGCATGCAGAATGCGGAGTCCTTCCTGGCGGTGAGGAATGATGAAAGCCTCGTTCTGCCAGATGGCTGCTGCGATGATGAACAGCGAGGGAATGACGATGCCCATCAGCAGGTGGCGCCATCTGAAGATGTCCTTGCCGTTGGCAAAGAGGGCAGAGAGGAACACCTTGGCTCCGTTGGTGATGGTGATGCCTGCCGTGAAGACGAAGAGCGTGGCTGTCTGCCAGGCTGGCATCTTCTCACGGTTTACGATGTGCTTGCCTGCCACATAGAATGTGAGGGTGAGCATGAACATCGACAGACCGAAGTGGTCGGGTACGAAGCTGGAAAGCATGATGTAGGCAAAGGAGAAGAAAAGAGCCGATAGCAGGTTGGAGTCGAGTTTGTCAAGCTGCAGTATCTCGCGGAAGGTGCGGCGGATGAAGACAAACGAGTAGGTGGAGAGAACCGTCATCACCACAGCTACGAGGATGATGGCGATGTTCTTGCCCGTGAGCTGCATCTGCCAGTAGTTGAGCAGATAGAACGGATACCAGAGAAATGGCAGCAACGGATGGCGGAACTCAGTGTAGTAGGCGTTCCACTTCGACACGGTGAGATAGGTGAACACGTCGAAGCCCGACAGCTGATAGTATCGGGTGAAGAGACTCCAGTAGCCTATGTGGTTTCCGCCCTTGGTGAAGGGCGTGAAGTGATAGCACACCATGAGTGTGTTGAGTGCTGCGAATACGAGGAGCGCCACGATGACTGCCCACTTCTCTTCTTTTCTTATCTTGAAAATATGGTTCATATTTGTTGCTTAATATATTGTTTCCTGAAGAATCTCCTTAACTGAGCATATAGCGGAAGAGCAGCGTGCCGTTGTAGGTGATGAGATAGAAGGTGAGTCCTATCAGGACAGAACGGCAGAGCGAGAGGCTCTTTCCCTGCAGGCGGCGCAAAAGGAAGGCGATGGCAATGGGCACAAAGAACATGTAGTGTGCCGTCATGATGTAAATCTCGTTGATGCCGAATCCCAAACCGATGTGCAGGGCAATGTCGAAGAGGAAGAAAAGCATCGACAGACAGAAGAACTTGGAGCGCACGCCGTAGAAAATGCCCAAAGCGAAGAGCAGCAGAATGATGCCCTCTACGATGTAGTTGATGGCTGAGTCGTAGCCCACGATGACGGGACGGCTTCGCAGCACGTCCTCCAGCAGGTGCTGGCGATGCAGCTGGATGGCTTCGCCGAAGAGGTTTTCCAAAGCAGTCTCTGTGCGCGAGGTCGTGATGTCGGTCCAGCCCATAAACTCGCCTTTGGCAATGGGCTTGCCCGTGTTTCTGTTCCATATCTGCTTATGGTCTCTTACGTACTTCGCCTGTGCCTTCTTCTGTATGATGGCTTTCACGGCAGCCTCTACCTGTGCCGAGTCTTTCACCTGTGCCGTGTCACGATACTGCTTGTAAATCAGCTGCTTTGCCTCTTCGCTCTTCTTCATTCTCATCTCGTGGCGTGCCATCTCCTTGGGCCATACGAAGGTACGGTATTCCACACGTGCCACAGCCCACATCAGGGCGGCTGGCAGGATGATGCCCAAGAGCAGATACTTGGGACGGAAGAACTTACGGCCGTTGGTAAACAGGGCTGCGAGGAATGTCTTCAGTCCGTTGTTGAGCGATACGCCTGCGGTAAGCACAAAGAGCACAACAGTCTGCCAGGTGGTGAGGCGGCGTCCTTTCTGCATGCAGATACCGCTGATGTAGAGCGTCATGAGCAGCAGCATCATCGACATGATGAAATGGTCGGGCACCATGGCTGAAACCATCACGTAGGCAAAGGAGAAGTAGAATGCCGACAGCAGGGTGGCGTCGCAGCTCTTCAAACCTATCACCTCGCGGAAGATGCGATAGAGGAAGATGAATGAATAGAAGGCGCAGAACACGAGGATAATGGCCACGATGTACTGTACGCAGTTGATGCCTGTAAGGGCAATGAGTGCCTGGTTGATCAGGTTGGGAATGTACATAAAGAAAGCCAGCAGAGGATGGCGATACACGTTGTACTCTGTGTCCCAACAGGAAACGACAGCATAGGTAAGCGGATCGAAACCTGCCACATGGAAGGTCTTGACGAAGAGTTTGTGATAGTTGTCGCTGAGCTGTGTGAACTGGCTGTTGTACTTGATGATGGTCAGTGCGTTGAGCACGATGAACAGGAGCAGTGCCACGAGAGCCTGCCATCTCTCCTCGCGCTTGATTTTGAATATCTCGAAAGCTTTTTTTATCATGATGTTTGCTTTTGATTTTCTTGCTTGTTTGGGAAAGACAAATCTTCTTTCTTTACTTCTTCAGGAAGAATCTTACCAAAAGGAAGTTGACGGGAATGCAGACGCAGAGTGTGGGCAACATGGCTATCTGCTTGGTCAGCCCCATGCCCACGAAGAGATTCAGACAGACTGTCTGCAAGGTGTAGTTGATGATGTGAGAGAATGTGAAGCCGGCTCCTCGTTTGGCATTAGCCTTGACACGGAAGGTGTAGCGTGTGCTGGCGATGAAGTTGAACACGAAACTGGCGATATAGGCAATGGTGTTGGCTGTGGTGGCCAGTACATGGTCGTTGCCGCCTAACTGGGGAAGAGCCCAGGCAAGGCAGGGAATCATGACGAGATAGATGACATACTGCAGGATGGTGGCTGCCACACCCACGATGCCAAACCTCACAACCTCGCCCAACTTTTCGCGTTTCGAGTCGTCCATCTGCTGTATTTTTTGCTTGATGTTCATGTCTTTGTTAATGATTAGCATGCAAAATTAATCATTTTCCCTTTATCCCGCAAATCTTTCTGCAACTATTCGCTTTTATGGCTGTTTACTAAATGCCCTTCGTCGGCAAAGACAAGCATTTCCTTGTCGCCACGACTGTCGCCGTAGGCGGTAATGTGGTAACGGCTTCGGTCGAAGGAGAGAGCCGGCTTTTTTGCTTCGCCTGATGGCTTTTCTTCATCTGATTTCGATGAGAGTGCCTTGCTGATACGTCTTACTTTCTCTGCGCCATAACAGTTGGCTGTGCTGAAGCGCCCGGTCAGACAGCCGTCTTTCTCTTCTACTTTTGTTCCCAACACCTCGACTTCCCCAATGCCCTGTGTGGTGAAGAAGGGGCGAACCCAGTTGTCGATGCTGGCACTCACTATGAAGACTTTCTTTTTGTCCTCGACGGCCCGGCCGACAAGGGCAATCATATCAGGACGAAGAAGGTTGCTGCGTTCTTTGGCGAAGTCCTGGCACAGCAGATTGAAGGCGCGTGTGCTCATGCCGCCGAAGAAATGGGTGAAGATGAGCTGCTTCGCTTTCCAGTTGGGATAGAGGTGAAGTTTCATCAACACCAGGATGGGGCTGTAGAGCAGAAAGCCCCACAGCAGGCGCCATGTGCCAGCTTTGTAACGGATAATCTCCAGGAGCGTGTCCTTGGTGGTGAGTGTTCCGTCGAAGTCGAAACAATATATTCTTTCTTTTTCCTCCATATTATATAATGTATATAATAATCAGGAATGAGAGGAGCCAGGCCAGGATGATGAACTGTGTGATGTGGTCGTGGAGCATGATACGGGTTGGGTCGCCGCTCTGTTGGTCTACCACAGCTATCTGTATGTAGCGCAGCAATCCCACCAGCACGAAGACACTTGTGAGATAGAGATGTTCGGTGTTGAAATGCTCTATCACCTCAGGACTTACCGTGTACATGATGTAGCATACAAGCGTTACCGAGGCAGTGATGGTGATGGCCTGGTTGATGAAGGTGAGGTTGTAGCGGCTTGTATTCTTGCGTGGTGCCTCGCCCGTCTTCTCCATTCTCAGCACATCGTCGCGCCGTTTGGCAAAACTCATGAAGAGCGTGATGAGGAAAGTCATCAGCACGATCCACTTGCTCAGAGCAATATCGGTGGCCACACCGCCTGCCAACAGTCGAAGCACGAATCCGAAGGCAACGATGCAGACGTCGATGATGGCGTATTGCTTTAGTTTGGCGCAATAGCAGAGATTGAGCAACCAATAGAAAAGGATGATTCCCATGGCCTTCCAGGAATCGAGTGCCGCGCTGACAACGATAGAAAGGATGAGCATCAGAATCATCAGACAATACGCCGCCTTGACAGAAACGGCTCCCGAGGCAATGGGTCGGTGGCACTTTACGGGATGTCGCCTGTCGGCTTCTGCATCGAAGATGTCGTTGAAGCAATAGATACTCGATGCGGCAAAGCTATAGGCAAAGAAAGTGATGACACCAGCCAGGAGAGCGTCGGTGTGAAACAAGGCGCCGCCAAAGAACAGCGGTACAAAGACAAATCCGTTCTTTATCCATTGTTTGGGGCGTATGAGTCGCATCAGCGCAGAGAAGCCCCGGCTTTCGTTCATTCTATAATCTATTTTTTTCATGATTCTCTGTATTCTTTAATATTCTCTTTAACTTTCCCCCTGCGAAAGTTGAGTATTCTCAATATTCTCAGTATTTGATGATCTTGGATATTTGTCGGCTGATCCATCCTGCAGTCTTGCTGAGAAGCCAGGCCGCGGGCAGCGTGATGGCTACACAGACGAGGAAGGTGGGCCAGTAGCCCCAGTGATATTTCTCTATGTAGTGGAGCACGAAGTGAATGTGGATGAGGTAAGCCTCCAAACTCAGTGCTCCTACAAATATAAATCCTCGGTTGAACCATTGGGGTGTGCGGCGGAAGATGCGGTTGAGCAGCAGAATGCTCGTAATGGTGAGTGGAATGTAGAGCATGCGCTCTAAGAAGAGAGGAAACATGCCGTGGCGTTCCTGTTCGAGGAAGATGCTCGAGGTGAGCGTCATCAGAAACATGATCCATATCATCCAGATGCTGGTGCCGTCGAGGCTTTGCCGTTGTCTTACCATCTCGCCCATGTTGATGCCGATGAAGAAGATTGGCACGCGGCTCCAGAAAATCTCCAGATGGCCTACGGCATGGTGGATGGGAGTGACATACTGCACAAGGATGCACCACATGATCATGACCACAGGCAACCAGCGATAGATGGGGTGGCGCTTGATAAGCTCCATGTAGCCTGGTGCAAAGAGATAGAGCATCATGGTGGCGGGAATGTACCAGAAGTTCAACTCGTCGTGAAGCCAGAAATCCCAGTTGATGCTGATGTCGCCCACGAGGTCGACCCATGCCCAGAGGTCTCCTCCCTCAAAACGCGGAATGTAGAACAGGCAGGCTATGATGAGCCAGGCGGGATAGATGCGCAGATAACGGCGCACGAAGAAGTGGCGCGCGTCAGGATTCTTGGTCCACGAGAACCACAGACCTATACCGCTGAGGAAGAGAAACATGTCTACTCCCACATTGCCCATGCGACGAAGCCCGAAGAAAGCATCCTCGCGGGGCAGCGCCACATGAAAGAGGATGATGAAAAGCATGGCGGCTCCCATCAGTTCGCCTCTGAATCGGCTTATATTGGCAAGTTCTATATCTTTGATTTTTATCATAATGAAAGGGGTTGAATTGTCTTCACTTTCGAAACTCACACTCTTTACTTCATCTTACTTCATCTTTGGGCTCGGAATCTTCTTCATCAGCTCAGAGAAGAGCCATGCCAAGCAGATGCTCGATATGATGTAGAGCAGCAGTCCGGCGTACATGTCGCCCCAACGGCTGATGGGGATGAATATCTTGCGGGTGATAGGATGGCAGACGAAGAGTGCTGCCGATATTCCGCCCATCCAGTCGAGAAATCTGTATGCTCCCTGCAGCCATTTCACTCCGCTCAGCACCTTTGCTACCAGGACGCAGAACAGACAGACGAAGAGAGGCACGAAGGTCCAGCCCAACATGCTTCCGCTGAGACTGTAGATGATGGCTCCGCAGAAGATAATGCCAAAGGCGTTGGTTGTGTTGTGATGGAAAGTCATGAGAATCTTCTCGCCATAGCGGGCATAAAGAATGCCGATGCCGAATGGCAACATGCCGCCCATGAAGTTGTAGCGATAGCGGTTCATCGCCTCACCGTCGGGCGAGAGACACAGTTGAAGCGCCAGGCAGACCACCATCAGCACTACGGTGAAAGCCCAGTGGCGACGGTAGATGAAGAGGCGGTAAATGATGTAGAGCTGCATCATCAGACCGAAGAACCAGAATGGACCGGGCCAGATGATGCGGTCGGGATTGGGCAATACGTTGTTGAACATGCCCAGCATGGCGATGATGTCGAGCGACTGATAGTGATGAGGCCCGGGAGTGAGGTAGTCGAGCATGGTAAATGCGACGAACCCCACAATCATCATCTTGAAGAGCTTGAGGTAGTGATAGCGTACGAATCGCAGTCCTTCACCCAGATTGGGCAGGTGACGGCCTGTGATGCTGAATCGCTCTGCGCCCTGTGTGAGGCGTGGACCAGACTCGTATTTCAGCACCAGTCCGTAGGCGCTGAGGAAGAGAAATACGGGCACTCCATAATGTCCGAAGAATGACAGCAGATGCATGGGCAGCCAGCCGTCGGGCGACGCCATTACCTGGTGCAGCCAGTCTACGTTGCGCTGTATGTACTGGTATTCGTTCTCCTTGACGATGGGACCCAGCCAGTGGCAGTAGTTATGCAGAAAGATGCCGATGATGGCAAGTCCTCTCAGGGCGTTGCACTCTGTTCGGTTTAGTGTGGGTGTACTCATAATCTTATTTTCCTTTCTTCTTCTCGTTAGCTTTCTTCTCTTTTGCTATATGTTCATCTCTCAGCTTGTCGTAGTCGGCAGAGTTTTTCAGGATGCGTGGCCGCATCTCGTCGTACTCAGGGCTGAGGATGTTGTATTTGGCCTGATAGGTTGGCGTTTCGATGCCAGCCAGATAGAGCAGCAGATGGGGCAGTGCGTCGGTCATGTAGCGTCGGTCCTTGGCCTTGCGTATCTGCTTGTAGATGTCGCGATGCTTGCGTATGTACTTGCGCGAGCAGTAAATCCAGAAGGGAATCTCGAACTCGTAGTGGGCAAGGGGCCAGTCGATGGCTGCCGAATGGTTGCGGCAGATAAAGCCTCGGTTCTCCTCGTAGCATTCTTCGCCGTGGTCGGGCATGTAGATGACGATGGCGTCTTCTTTCTCGAACCGCTTCACTATCTGTGCCACGATGGAGTCGTTGTAGAGGGTGGCATTGTCGTAGTGGCTCAATATCTTGCGCTGCTTGGCGCTCAGCTCGGGGCGCTTGTCCTCGTAGTTGCCAGCCCAGAACTCGGTTTGCTCCTTGCGGTAACGCGACTTGTAGTCTACGTGCTGCCCCATGAGGTGGAAGATGATGAGGTTGTGCTCGCCCTGCTTTTGCTTCAGGTGGTTGTCGTAGTCGTCGAGCAGTCCGTCGTCGAGCGGATGAAGCTCGGTGTTGCGGTTGTCAAACTGCAGCTTGCTGAGCTCTGGGTTGTTGAGGAAGAAGCCTCCGCTGAAGTCGTAGACTGCTTCCTTGGCCTGTGGCAGGAACTCGTTGGTGATGAAGGTGACTTGATAGCCTGCCTTGCGGAAGAGTTCGGGGAAGAGCGGATAGTCGCACCAGTCGCCTTTCTCGCCCACAACGTGTGTCGAGAAGACGTTCTTGAAGACGAAGCTGGTGAGGTTCCAACAAGTCACGACATCGGTAAACTTGGTGAGCTTGCGCGACTTTTCGAGCGCTGCCTGGCGTGGTGTCGTCTTCATGAAGTAACCATACTGCTGGGAGTGATGTCGGCCGTAGCTCTCGCCTATGATGAGCACGATGTTCGACGAGCGGTAGCTGCAACTGTCTACCTGTACGTCTTTGGCGGCATGGATAAGCTGTGTGATCTGTTTGGCTGCCAGCTTGTTGGCGTAGATGCTGAAAGCCAGTCGGTTGATAGGAATATAGAGCACGGCATGCTCCTTGTTGGTGAGCTCGTGCTCCACTTCGCCTATGGTCTTGCCTCCGAAGAGCTTGAATGTCGCCATCTTGTTGTGCCATGAGGTGCAGGCTCCTGTTATGAAGATGATGATGCCTATCACGGTGAGGGCGTAGGGCGTGGCACGGGTGACGCGTGTCACCCAGTTCCATCTCTTCTTGAGCGACAGCAGCTCGATGAAGGTGACGGCAAAGCCCAGACTCTTGATGATGGGCTTGCGGAAGACAGCCACAAAGGCCTGTACGAGGATGAGTAGCAGAATCCATCCCACGGCGCTGAAGATGACGGTAGGCGAGAGGCAGGCTGATATGAAGTTGCTTGCCTCGTCGGGATTGGTCTCACCCACGAGCATCAGCATCGAGGGGTTGAGCGTGGAGCCGAAGTTGACGAAGCAGTAGGTGTCGGCAAGTGCTGTGACATATAATATAATGTACAGCAGGCTCCTTACGCAGAAGCGTATCTTCCGCTTCTTGGGCACGAGCATCAGCAGGGCGCAAACCACGTAGACGTCGACAAACAGTTCCAGCGCCAGGTTGTCGTACACGACTCCCCAGCGTGGAGTTGTCACTACGGCACAGATAATGCCGAGCAGATACATAAAGATGAAGAAGTTGGCGTTGCCGCGGATGGGGGCGAAGGCTAACTTCAGAAAACTCTTGGTCTTTGTTTTCCAGTTCATTTGTTGTTGCTCTTGTTAGGGGTGTTGGTTGGAGTAGTATTGCATGACCAGTGGCTCTATGCAGTCGGGCACCATGTCGTGTATGCTTTTGCCTTCCTTGATGCGTTGACGGATCTCGGTGCTGCTGATGTTGAGCAGAGGCGTTTCCACTATGGTTACGCCCGATGGCACTTTTCCTATGTCGCACCCTTTTCGCGGATAGACGACGATGGGGTAGTGGCTCAGGATGTCTTCGTGGTGAAACCATTTGTCGAAGGAAGCCCAGTTGTCGCCTCCTATGAGGAGGGTAAAGCTGACGTGGGGAAAGTCTTGGCTCAGCGCCTGCAGCGTGTGCCAGGTGTAGGAAGGCTTGGGCATGTGGAACTCATAGTCGCATGCCTTGAGTTTTGGCTCGTCGGCAATGGCTTGTTCTGCCATCTCGAGCCGCAGTTTGTCTGTCAGCAGGTCGGTGGCTTCTTTCTTGAATGGGTTCATGGGCGAAACCATCAGCCACACTTCATCCAGCCCTGCCTGCTGGCAGAGGCTCTTGGCAAGGGCGATGTGCCCTGTGTGTATGGGGTTGAAGCTCCCGCCGAATATGCCCACTTTCTTCTTTTGCATCTTTCGCTCTTGTTTTATATTTGAGTTGAGGCATCTGTGACGGCTTTGTCCGGTCGTCTATTGTGACCAAGCCCGGTCGTCTATTATGACCAAGCCCGGTCGTCTATTGTGGCTAATTCCTGCCTTATCCGACGACTCGACCCGGACTTTTCCTTGAAACCTCAGCCCGGCTTGTCTTACTCTTGATTCAGAAAGTCGGAAACGAGCTTGTAAACTTCCTGTTCAGCCTTCTCCAGGTTGTCGTTCACCACGATGTGGTCGAACTGTGGAGCGAAGGTCAGCTCGTAGTTAGCCTTTGCCAGTCGCAGTTCGATAACTTCGGGAGCATCGGTGCCACGACCGTTCAGACGGCGGCGAAGCTCTTCTACCGATGGTGGCTGTACGAAGATGCTGAGGGCGCGCCCGCCATAGAACTTCTTGATGTTGACGCCTCCTTTCACGTCTACATCGAAGACAACAGAGTCGCCAGCCTCAAGCTGGTTTTCCACTTGCGATTTCAGCGTGCCGTAGAATCTGTCTTGGTACACTTCCTCGTATTCCAGGAATTCGTCGGCTTCTATCTTGGCTTTGAATTCCTCGGGTGTGAGGAAGAAGTATTCCACTCCGTTCTGTTCGGTTCCACGTGGTGCACGCGATGTGCAGCTGATGGAGAAAGCCAGTTTCAGTTCGGGGTGTTCCTTCATCAGCCAGTTTACGATGGTGCTTTTTCCGCTGCCCGATGGGGCGCTGAATATTAACAGTCCATTCTTCATTTTGCTTTGAATATTATACTTTGAACTTTATGATTAGCAAAGCCATAGAATTCTTCACTCTTCGTTCTTTACTTTATTACAGAGCATTGAGCACTTGTTCCTTGATCTGTTCCAGCTCGTCCTTCATCTTCACCACGATGTTCTGCATCTCAGCCTGGTTGCTCTTCGAGCCAGTGGTGTTGATTTCGCGTCCCATTTCCTGTGCGATGAAGCCCAGCTTCTTGCCCACGCCGTGTCCTTCCTCGTTCATTGTCTCGCGGAAGTACTTCAGGTGATTGCTGAGTCGCTGCTTCTCCTCGCTGATGTCGAGTTTTTCGATGTAGTAGATCAGTTCCTGCTCCAGTCTGTTCTTGTCGTATTCGACATTAGGAATCTGCTGCAGTCCGTTCACGATGTTGGTCTTGATCTTCTCTACGCGCGACTTCTCGTAAGGCTCTATGCTGGCGAGCAGTGCCTGGATGTTGTCCACTTTCTCGGTGAACTTCTTCTGCAGGGCAGCTCCCTCCTGGCGGCGGAACTCGATGAGGTGGTTCACAGCCTCGTCGATGGCTTGCTGTGCAGCCTTCCATTCCTCGTCGGTCAGTTCTTCCACATCGGTCTTGGTCGTCACGTCGGGCAGGCGCAACAGCGTAGCATACCAGTCGGCAGGCTCAGGAATGCCTGTCTGTGCCGAAATCTTCTTGATTTGCTGGTAATAGTTCTCCACCAGCGCCATGTTGATGGGTGTGGCGTCAGCCACAACGTCCTTTTCTATCCAGATAGAGAAATCAATCTTGCCTCTTTCCAGATTCTTGGCGATGAACTGACGTATCTCCATTTCCTTCTCTCTATACAGAGGAGTAATACGTGTGGAGAGGTCGAGAGCCTTGCTGTTCAGCGACTTAACCTCTACGTTGATCTTCTTTTCTTTGTAGGCTACGGTAGCTTTTCCGAAGCCTGTCATTGACTGTATCATATATTCTTCACGTTAAATTTCTGCAAAAGTACAAAAAAATGCGAGAAAAAGCGTAAATTTGCACCTTATTTAAGAATATATTTATTTTTATGGCTTGTATTTTAAGTATTGAGACGAGTACCGACGTGTGCTCGGTGGCAGTTAGTGATAATGGTGCCGTGATTTTCAACAAGGAAGATCACAGCGGTCCCAACCATGCAGTTAAGTTGGGCGTGTTCGTCGATGAGGCTATCAGTTACATTGATTCCCGCAATATTCCGCTCGAGGCTGTGGCAGTAAGTTGCGGTCCTGGTTCTTATACGGGTCTTCGCATAGGAGTGAGTATGGCCAAGGGCCTTTGCTATGGCCGTGGCGCAAAGCTCATCGCCGTGCCTACACTCGAGTTGCTGGCTGTGCCCGTGCTCCTTGGCGAGCATCCTGCCGAGGAAGATGCGCTCATTGTGCCTATGCTCGACGCCCGCCGAATGGAAGTGTATGCGCAGGTCTTCGACCGTGCCCTCCGCGAGGTGCGCCCTATACAGGCCGACATTGTGGACGCAGAAACCTACAAGGAGTATCTCGACCGTGGTGCTGTCTATTTCTTCGGAAACGGAGCAGCCAAGTGTATGGAAGTTATCAATCATCCCAACGCCCATCTCGTGAAGGACATCGAGCCGCTGGCAAAGAATATGGCGCCATTGGCCGAGAAGCGCTTCGTGGAAGGCAAGTTTGAGGATGTGGCTTACTTCGTGCCTTTCTATCTGAAGGACTTCGTGGCCAAGATGCCTAAGAAACTTATTTGATATTTACACCTATTATTATATATATTAATGAACATAGACGGATTAGACTATAACACCCAGCGAGAGCAGATCGTGCTGCCTGAGTATGGACGAGAGATACAGCAGATGGTTGACTATGCAGTCGGCCTGCCCGACCGTGAGGAGCGTCAGCGATGCGCCAGGGCCATCATTGCCATCATGGACCGAATGTTCCCCGAGAGCAAGAATGTGGAGGGCCATGAGCGTAAGCTCTGGGATCAGCTCGCCATCATGAGCCGTTTCCAGCTCGACATCGACTATCCTTTCGATGTGACAAGTGCCTCGCAGATGGCCCAGAAGCCCGAGCCCATGCCTTATCCGATGAAGAAGATTCCCGTGCGCCACTATGGTGCCATGCTCTTTGAGGCTTTCGAGATACTGAAGACCATGGAGCCTGGCAGGGAGCGCGACGAACTGGTGAAACTCACTGCCAACCAGATGCATCGCAACCTGATGCAGTGGAGCCATGGTTCGAGCGACGGCGAGAAGGTGGCTTCCGACCTGGCCCGCTTTACCGACGGAAAGATTCAGCTCGACTTGGACACTTTCAAGTTCGAGAGAATTGTAGACCGTGAGCAGTCGCAAGGACGCAATGGCAAGAAAAAGAACAAGTAACTTATATTCCCCTTATCATTCATAACCCCCAAAGAATAGTCTATGGAGTCATTTATCATAGAAGGCGGTCATCCGCTCACAGGAACCATCATTCCGCAGGGTGCCAAGAACGAGGCACTCGAAGTGATTTGCACTACTATCCTTACCGACGAGCCTGTGCGCATCAAGAATGTGCCAGACATCCTCGACGTGAACAACCTCATCAAGTTGCTCAGGGAGATAGGCGTGAAGGTAACTCAGAACAGTCGCAACGACTATACATTCCAGAGCGACGAGCTGAAGCTCGACTATCTCGACAGCCTGGAGTTTGTGGCTAAGTGCTCCTCGCTGCGTGGAAGCGTGCTGATGATTGGTCCGCTGTTGGGACGCTGTGGCAAGGCAACCATCGCCAAGCCGGGTGGCGACAAGATAGGCCGCCGTCGTCTCGACACCCACTTCCTGGGATTCAAGTGTCTGGGTGCCAAGTTCGTGCACGACGACGAGCGCAATGTCTATCAGATAGAAGCCAGGAAACTGAAGGGCTGCTATATGTTGCTCGATGAGGCTTCGGTTACGGGTACTGCCAACATCATCATGGCTTCGGTGCTTGCCGAGGGAACCACCACCATCTATAATGCAGCCTGCGAGCCTTATATCCAGCAGCTCTGCCATCTGCTCAACGCCATGGGCGCTCAGATCAGCGGCATAGGCAGCAACCTTCTTACTATCGTGGGCGTGAAGTCGCTTCACGGAGCCGAGCATCGCATCCTGCCCGATATGATCGAGGTGGGCTCGTTCATCGGTATGGCTGCCATGTGTGGAGCCGGTGTACGCATCAAGGACGTGTCGGTCCGCAACCTGGGAATCATTCCCGAGGCTTTCCGCCGACTGGGTGTGAAGATAAAGATTGAGGGCGACGACCTCTTTATTCCTGAACAGAAGCACTACGTCATCGATTCCTTTATCGATGGAACCATCATGACGCTTGCCGATGCCCCATGGCCAGGACTTACCCCCGACCTTCTGTCGGTTCTCCTCGTTGTGGCGACACAGGCACGTGGCAGCGTGCTCTTCCATCAGAAGATGTTCGAGAGCCGACTGTTCTTCGTCGACAAGCTCATCGATATGGGTGCACAGATTATTCTCTGCGACCCGCACCGTGCTGTGGTGGTGGGCCACGACCATAAGATCCGACTCCGTGCCGGCAGAATGACAAGTCCTGATATCCGTGCCGGTATTGCCCTGCTCATTGCAGCGATGAGTGCCAACGGTACAAGCCGCATAGAGAATATCGCACAGATTGACCGTGGCTACGAGGACATAGAGTTCCGACTCAATCAGCTCGGAGCCAAGATTACGCGTGTCACGGATTGAGTAAGTGAAGAGTGAAGAATGAAGAATTCAATGGCTTTACTGATCATGATTTTCAAAGATTCTATGCGATATGATAAGACGAGACGACGTTTATAAGATAGGCAAGTTGGGAAAGCCCCACGGCGTGAAGGGAGAAATCACCTTTGCCATTACCGACGATGTGTTCGACCGTGTGGATGCCGATTATCTCATTCTCGACATCGACGGCATCCTGGTGCCTTTCTATATAGAGGAATACCGGTTTAAGAACGACGAGAATGTGCTGGTGAAGTTCGAGGACATCGACACGCAGGAACAGGTGCGTGCCTATACGGGCTGCGAGGTGTTCTTCCCCCGTCATCTCTCCGACAGCGATGAGGAGAATATGTCGTGGGCGGAGATTATCGGATTCCAGCTTGTTGATGCCACTACCGGTCTGGTGATAGGCACGATCGACCATGTGGACGACAGCACCATCAACTTGCTCTTCGAGATAACGACACCTGCGGGAAAGGAACAGCTGATTCCTGCCAGCAACGACTTCATTCACGAGGTGGATGCCGGGCAGCGTGTCATCAAGATGCAGTTGCCCGAGGGAATCCTCGAGTTGGATTAAATGGCGGCGAAAAGCTACAAAGCAGATATGTTATCCGTTAGCCTTGGCGAATAAACTTTCTGACTGGGCAGAAAATTTTTCCCTGTTGGGAAAATAAAAAAGCCCTGTTGCGAAGGCTTGCAAATTAGAACAAGATAAGAGAAAATGAAGAAACAACAAATATGTATCCTTGGCTCCACGGGAAGCATCGGCACACAGGCGCTCGACGTGATAGAGCAGCACAGTGACTTGTATGAGGTGTACTGTCTTACAGCCAACAACCGTGTGAAGGAGCTGGCGCAGCAGGCCCGTAAGTTCAAACCTGCTGCCGTGGTGATAGCCAACGAGGCACATTATGACGAGTTGAAAGACCTGTTGAGCGATGAGCCAGACATCAAGGTGTATGCCGGTGCTCAGGCGCTTTGCGACATCGTGGAGGCCGATCCTATCGACATGGTGCTTGCCTCTATGGTGGGCTTCTCAGGCCTTGAGCCGACAATCCATGCCATCAAGGCGCGCAAGAAGATCTGCCTTGCCAACAAGGAAACCCTCGTCGTGGCTGGCGAGCTGATATGCGGTTTGGCGCAGCAGTATCATGCGCCCATCCTGCCGGTCGACAGCGAGCACAGTGCCATCTTCCAGAGCCTGGTGGGCGAGGACGACAACGAGATAGACAAGATATTGCTCACCTGCTCGGGCGGACCTTTCCGCCATCACACCATGGAGCAGTTGGCTAAGGTGACTGCTGCCGATGCGCTCCGCCATCCTACATGGGACATGGGAGCCAAGATCACCATCGACTCGGCTTCGCTCATGAACAAGGGTTTCGAGGTGACTGAGGCCAAATGGCTCTTCGGCGTTCCTGCCGACAAGATAGAGGTGCTCATCCATCCGCAGAGTGTCGTGCACAGCGCAGTGCAGTTTGTCGATGGAGCCGTGAAGGCTCAGTTGGGTGTGCCCGATATGCGTCTGCCCATACAGTATGCCTTCTCCTTCCCCAAGCGCCTGCCTCTGCAGGGCGACCGTCTCGACTTGTTCAAGACCAAGGACTTGCAGTTCTTTGAGCCCGACTACGAGAAGTTCAAATGTCTGCGCTTGGCTTTCGAGGCTATCAGGAAAGGCGGTAACATGTCGTGCATCGTCAATGCTGCCAACGAGGTGGTCAATGCCGGCTTCCGCCGTGGCGAGTGTGGATTCTTGCAGATGGGCGACATCATAGAGCAGGTGATGGCGAAAGCCACCTTCGACAGCCAGCCCGACCTCGATGTATATCTGCAGACCGATGCCGAGGCCCGACGCATTGCTGCCGAACTGATGAAGAGTGCGTCATAATATATAATAAGGTGTGAGAGACGCCGTATGTATATATATAATAAGGTGTGCACACTGTCAATCACGAATTATCAATAAAGTTTATCAATCATAATCATGGTGAACGGCGGGAGGAGCCTCACAAAAGTCTCAGTTTTCTGCCTTCACAGTTCAAAGTAAAACAATGGAAATATTCTTGATCAAGGCGCTTCAGCTCATGTTGGCGCTTTCCATATTGGTGTTGCTCCACGAGGGCGGTCACTTTTTCTTCTCCAAGCTCTTCGGAGTAAGGGTAGAGAAGTTCTATCTCTTCTTCGACCCTTGGTTCCACCTCTTCGAGTTCAAGCCCAAGAATTCTGACACTACCTACGGAATGGGTTGGTTGCCATTAGGCGGATACTGCAAGATTTCGGGTATGATCGACGAGAGTTTCGATACCGAGCAGATGAAGCAGCCCGAGCAGCCCTGGGAGTTCCGCTCCAAGCCTGCCTGGCAGCGACTGCTCATCATGATAGGCGGTGTGCTGGTCAACTTCGTGCTGGCGCTCTTCATCTATTCGATGATTCTCTTCCACTGGGGCGACGAGTACGTGGCTACCAAGGACATGAAGCAGGGAATGGCGTTCAACAGCGAGGCCAAGGCCTTGGGTTTCCAGGATCATGACATCTTGGTAGGAACCGAGGAGGGCGAGTTCAAGACCTACGATGGCGACATGTTCCGTGCGCTCTCTACTGCCCACAGAGTCGACATTATCCGTAATGGCAAGCCTATGAGCCTGCAGCTGCCCGGCGACATCAATATGCTGGGCATGTTCAAGGCCACTCCCCGTTTTGTGGAAATCTATCAGCCGCTTCGTATCGACAGTGTGGCAAAGGGCACACCTGCCGCCAAGATAGGTCTTACTCCTGCCGATAAGATTCTGAGCATCAACGGTCAGAAGGTGGAGACTTTCAATGCCTTCACCAACGAGATGGGCCGCATCGACGACCAGCTGGCTGTCGCCACTACTGCCAAGGACAGCGCAGTCATCCTCAATGCCCAGTTGACGGTGCTGAAAGCCAATGGCGACACGCTCACCACGTATGTTCAGCTCGATGCCTCAGAGGGATACACCCGCATGGGATTCGTCAACTACAATATTGTACGCGACTATAAGGTGACTCACATCCGTTACGGATTCTTCGAGAGCTTCCCTGCCGGCATCAAGTATGGCTGGAATGTGCTGTCGGGCTATGTGGGCGACATGAAATACGTCTTCTCCAAGGAGGGAGCCAAGAGCCTGGGCGGCTTTGGCGCACTGGGAAGCCTCTTCCCACCCATGTGGGACTGGCATGCATTCTGGTTGATGACAGCCTTCTTGAGCATCATCCTTGCCTTCATGAACATCCTGCCCATCCCCGCACTCGATGGCGGACACGTGTTCTTCCTCCTCTACGAGATGATAACAGGGCGCAAGCCTGGCGACAAGTTCCTCACTTATGCAGAGTATGCGGGCTTCACCATCCTCTTGCTCCTTCTCATCGTTGCCAACCTCAACGACGTGTTGCGTCTCTTCGGCATCATTTAAGGAATATACTATAAATTAACTGAGTCCACTTAAAAAAGTATCCTTATGTTTTGATGGTACTTTTTAAAGTGGACTCTTCAATTATAGTGTTGCGGAATTAAGGTTAAACAATTTCTCAATACTCCTTACTACAAGAATCAGCGCTGTTTTCAAATAAAATCAATTATTTTTGTTCCAGCAATGTCACCTTTCGCCCGTGCCGCTTGTTATATAAATGAACTGGTTCTGCAAGAAGCAACAAACGCACCGCTTCTGCATATAACGATATAACAAACAACAAGTATAACAATTTAAAAACGAAAGAAGAATATGGATTTAGTAGCAATCTTGGTTCCGTTAGGAGTAGCAGTAGCCCTCCCGGTATGTATCGTGTCAATCATTTTCAGAAGCGCGATGGCGGCAGACCGCAACCGCAAGGAGATAGTGCTCGCCGCATTGGAGAAGAACCCCAACCTCAACGTAGAAGACCTCTTGAAGGGCATGAAGAAGTCGGAGAAGCTTATCAAGGAGAAACTGCTCGCCAGACTTGAACGCGGCTGCCTCTGCTGTCTTATGGGCGTGGCGTTCATATTGCTCTACTTCTTCTGCGAAGTGATAAGAACAGATATGCTCCTTATCGTAGGTGCAGCGCTGATACCTATCGGCATCGCCTTCCTCATAAGCTACTTCGTAGGCCGCCATATGCTCGCCAAGGAGATGGAGGCAGAGCAGCAGAACATGAAGCAAGAGTAATAACGTATGACGAGAGAACAATTCATAGCACTTGTGAAGAGTGAGCAGGAGGCGTTGCGAGGCTTCCTGCTCGCCCTCTGCTGCGGCAAGCGCGACGATGCTGACGACATAGCTCAGGAGACGCTGGTGAAGGCTTACCTCTCTTCGTCGGCCTATCGAGACAAGGGCAAGTTTCGCGCGTGGCTGTTCACGATAGCACGCAACACCTTCCTCAACCACAAGGCAAGCAAGCGCACGTTCGACGACATCTCCGCAGCACGCAGCGTGGCGTCAGCAACGTCAGCCGACTCCTCCTTCCGCCATCAGGAGCTGTACATGGCGCTCGCCACACTCTCGCCCAAGGAGCGCTCTGCAGTGGTGATGTTCTACATGAGCGGCTACTCGGTGAAGGAGATAGCCGACATCACCGACTGCACCATAAACGCCGTGAAGCAGCAACTCTCGCGCGGCAGAGACAACCTTAAAACAATATTGAACGTATGAAGAAAGATAAAGCACTTGAGGAACTCTTCCTCGCAGCCCGACCCACCTTTGACGATGGCGACGCATTCATTGCCAGACTCGAGAAACGCCTCGACGCCGTTGAGTATCTGAAGCAGCACGAAGAAGCCTGCCTCAGACGCTACCGCTATGCCATGCTCGCAGCCTTCGTGCTTGGAGTTATCTTGGGAGGAGGCGTCATAGCCGTTATGCTCGCCATGCCAGCCGAACAGCCACTCTTTTCGTTCGGCGTGGAGAACGCCCTGCTTGTAGCGCTCGGACGGTATTCGCGATATGCTGTGCTCGTGCTCGTCTCGGGCCTTGTATGCTTCACGATAGTTAGTATAGTGAACATCGTAGTAGATTTGTTGAGTCTGCGCGACCAAACACGGGGTAATTACTCAGCACCCTATTGTCATGAGTTGTTACGTTAATACTGTGAGTCAACGTGTATTATCAATAAAACTTAAAGTGGTCAACTAAAATCGTTAAACCACAACTATGCACTTTGCCCAATACGATGGGCAAGTTTACCCACAGCATTGGGCAAGTTTGCCCATCCTTATGGGCAAAGTTGCCCAACGCCTTGGGCAGATATTAACAACGCCTTTTGTTGACTTTTCTTGATGGTAAGCTTGACTTTTCTGTATAAATGCTCATTAAATGGCACAAAAGTGTCTTGAGCAGGGCACTTTTGTGCTATAAGTAGGCATCTTGCAAGAATCAGTATTCACACATGAAATAGCTGGAATTAGTATTTTTTAAATGGATTACGCAAAAACCCTTCACCCTTCATCTATTTGCGCGAAATGCCGATAAACACAGGGGGGCAGAGGGCGAAGGGTGCAAAATCACCCTTCATCACCCTTCATCTTTTTGCCATTTTCAGATTTCGGTTGACTAATAGAGTTTGGCTCATGCTTCTATTATGACCAGTATTTGTCTTCTATTATGACCATTCCGGGTCTTCTATTATGACCAAGTCAAGGCTTTTATGATGACCCAGCTAAGGCTTCTATGATGCTTGCTTTGAAGCAAAAATCTCTTTCTGACAAGCCTTCTTCAACTTCAAGAGAAACTTATTTCTCTTCCATTATAACAGCTCCTGACTGAATCATAAATGCGGAGCCGCTTACCCAATGAGAATGAAGGGAGATGAAGGGTGATGAAGGGTGGATTTGTGCCATTCAGCCCCTGAAACCCCGATAAACACAGGGGATTCCAAGGGATAGATGAAGGGTGAAGGGTTTTTGCGTAATTCTATTTGAAAACTAACAGGTTGATAACAATAGTCTTATCGCTTTGCGCCTTCAGAATCAACCTTGTCCTGAACTGAGGTAAATCTAACATAGACCTAACAATTACTTAACATATAATAAACAAAAGAAGATGTACCTTTGCCGCAAATTTTTACGACAATACAACTTTATAAAAAAGAAAAAGGATTCAAAAATCCACGCTTATGATTTTACCTCCTGCTTGGATAGAGAATAGTATTGAGACCTACATCTATCAGCACGCGACAAAGTCTCAAGTCATTTATTGGGTGCATCCATAAAATATAGTAGAGAAAGTAAAACATATTATTATACAAATGACTTTGATTTAAAAAGTAAAATCTTTAAATTATGAAGTATTTAAATTTAAATATTAATCATTATCTTTCTGATAAGGATAAAGGAGAGAAACCGATAGTGATACTTATAAAGGGGGCTGTTATTTATCTTATTTTATTAATAGTCTCTATTCTTGTTATCAGCTATGCACATCATACAGGATGGCCTAAAGAACTTAAGCCGAAAGAAAATATAACAAAAGACACAATACTAATGTTAATAGTAATTGGGCCGATCATAGAAGAAACAAAACACAGACTATGGTTGTCATTCCACAAGACAGAAATCATTATCAGTGTAACTTGTATCTCTTTTTTCATTTTAGGAGAATTATATCACATAGACGACAAATATATTAGAATTCTTACAAAGTTAGCAATTGCATTTGTGATGGGATATCTTTTTTACAAGATACCGCAAGCAAGGTATGATAGTATCAAAAGTAATAAATATCTATATAGATCATTCATCTGGTTTTCTATCTTATGGTTTTCCCTAATGCATATAAATAATTACAATGTAGAAATGTATTACTTACCTTATCTCATCATTGCTTGTTTGCCACAATTTAGTGCTGGAATATTGTTTACTTATTTCAGGTTGAACTTGGGAATTTACGCAAGTATATTCGCACACATGTTACTGAATGGAGTTACATATATTCTTTTATAGTATAAAAATGAGAGCGTGTTTCAAGTCCTGATCGTTTTTTTCAAATTAACTTAAAACGTAACTACTCAGCATCCTTATAGAAGTAACAACTCAGCATCCCCATAGGAGTGCTGAGTTGTTACTTATCTCACTTAATCGGATAATGTTTTTTAAAATAGTAATAAATGATATAAGTGAAAAATCCACCTAAACACGCAGCAGAAATATCTATCCAGTCGATATTTTTAGTGAAAAACGCATCGACGAATTCAAAGCCTATAAGAATTAACATGGATTCTAATATACTTCCAACAATGGATTGTTGCTTATGAGCACGAAGACATCCCTGTATGTAACACACTCCCATAGGGACTCCTAAAAAACTGGTGTAGCTATCTGAAATATGAAAATCACTTAAATGTCTGGAATAAGCATATGGTCTATATATAAAGTTCAAGAATATACAAAGTAAAAGCAGTACAAGACCAACACATATAAATAAGATTCTTGGCTTTTCTTTGATTTTGTTTACTATATGTAACATAGGTGTCTTATTGATTATATTAATAGAAACTTTCCTTTGCGCTGAAAGAGCGAAATGCGAAAGGGCAGTACGTGAGAGCTGTCAATTAATAAGTTACATAAACATTGAGTTCTGAAAGAAGAGCATCTAAGAGAATGGTTACGCCAACAACTTGCCACCATCCACCATTCACATTCAGTTTTTCCTCTGGTGTAAGAGTTTTAATCATTGCAGTCATAATGAAATGTTTGTTGAGTTATACAATAGCCGTCACGTGTTACTCAAGACTTTGCCATGTCAGAAATTTTACTTATCTTAGTGTTGCATTTAATAATAAATGAAACTCAGAAAGACTTAGCAAAAGTACAAATAAAATCTGAGAAACTCACTCCATTCGGAGGATTTTTTCGATTTGCAAGCTCCTTCCAAAAAGCGAGTATTTCTCTCATGTTGCTGTTATATCCACAGGGATGTACCGATATTATTATACCGTTGCATCCCTTAAGTACTTAACTTAGAAAGCCTTTTGTGTACCTGCTATCAAAAGCAGTAAAATTAATCCTGCTTCAACACCCCCTCCTTCCGTAGTTGTCATTTCGTCTACCGACAACTCGGCTAATGTCTAAAACTCCGACCTTTACTTTATTGGAAAAGTATTTAGTAGCATTGACGAGGAAGAAGAGATTGGTTCGAAGGGATACGCATATAGCTTTATATCATTATACGCCATCGTATTCAAGGCGAATAGAATTCATCGTTTTAACGACAAAATATTTTTCTAAACTTTTTCATTTTTCAAATAATTTAAAATATAAACAATATAAGAAAAAACAAATTAATCCTCCTATTAGAATCATTGCTATGAAACTAATTGCAGAGGTTAAAAACTGCAAGGCGAATAATGATACAAAAGTATCGATGATAAGCAATGCTGTAATTAACCACCATTTCGGTGTTGTTGATTTCAAAGGTGCCCAAAAAGATGCCATGATTAAATATTATATTTTGTATTTAGAATCTCCATAAGTGGAATATTGATGCAACATACGATGACATCGCCAGATTTAATACCTTTGAAGACAGGCTTGTCATTGCCACCATTGTGTTCAACACACTCTTTCTTGTTTAAAGGGACAAGTCCCATTTCTTCCAACTTCTTCATAATTTTAAGTTTTTAATTTAATTATTACATTAATAGTATACATTTAATCATGGTAATAAAATGGATAAAGTTTTCCATTTATTAACTTATAGTATACTTTTCTCTCACCACCAGCACCACCAAGTGAAGATAAACACTCTTCTATGGTCAAATTTCTTATTTCTGTTCTCATTATTTTTGTTGTTTGTTATTTTCGATTGCAAATGTATAAAGTTTTAAAAATATTAAATGTTAGATGTTTCTTAGGTTTATGTTAGATTTTATTTGTATTTTTGCAAAAAATGAAAGTTGACGGATATAAAAATATTACTATTGCCACTATATTTGCTGTGTTTTTATTGCAAACGATATGGTTGTATAATTCTTTCAGTGTGGCTGTAAATAAGTTGACAGCGGATGTAAACGCTTTTTTTATTCAATGTCTCTTTAAGGAGTTAGACGGCAGATTTGCAAATATCCCACCAGATGCTCAAATACAAGGTTCTAATAACCCGAATCCGAAATACGATAATTATGAATACATCAATAATGGCATATTCAACTTGTGCCATAAAGATATCAATTTTCATCAATTAACAAAGATACTCAGTCGAAATATCAAGCAAACTAACATGCCTAATACTTATATACTATATAAAGTAACTAATAAGAAAAAGTCAATAGTATATAAAAATAACAGCTTTTATACAACTAAGATTGGGGCTATAAAATCAGAAATTATCCCGACAAGGATAGATGGTTCACAAGGCATTCAAATAGAATTTGCAAATCCTATTTCCTTATACTTTCATGAACTTGGACTTCTAATTTTTATAAGCTTCATTCTCTGCATTTTAGCATTTACATGTATTATGAAGCAAGTTGCAATTATTCGAACCCAACAAAAAAATGCAAGAATACAAAAGGATTTTAGTTATGCTATGATACATGATATGAAAACTCCATTGTCTACTATTAGTATGGGGATTAATACTCTTACTGTTCCTTCTGTTGGAGAAAATAAAAAGTTGAGAACAAAATATCTAACAGTTATAAGAAATGAGAATAAACATTTGTATCAATTAATAAATAGAATCCTTACTATTTCTAAGTTTGAATCAGGAAAACTTATATTAAATAAGACTATTATAAACTTAGAACAACTATTAAATAATATAGAAGGAAATTTTGAAGTAAACTCACAGAAAAATATTACATTCAAAAATATTATAAATGAATCACTGGTGTTTGCAGACGAAGAATATTTAAATGAAGTCTTTTATAACCTAATAGACAACTCTATAAAATATTCTAAAAGCACAGTTTATATAGAAATTACTTCTTATAGAGTAGAAAATGGTGTAAATATCAGGGTGAAGGATAATGGCATGGGCATATCCAAAGAAGACCAACAAATTATCTTTGATAAATTTGAACGAGCTTCCGCTTCTAAACGCACATTTACTAAAGGTGGTGCTTCAGGATTTGGGTTAGGCCTAAACTATGTTCTTCATGTATTAGAGGCACATCATGGTATGGTAACTGTAGATAGTGAACTCGGAAAATATACCGAGTTCACCATATTCTTGCCAGATCAAGATGCAAGCAATGAGCCTTTTTCACCTGCGTTGATAGACTTGAGCTCTTGCTCATCTAACTCTTTTAAATAATTGTTACATTTCATAATTATTTTCTTTTTAATCCGTCATTATAACCTTGCTTAAGATCGTCAGGAGTACCAACTAAATAATCTGCAAGCAAACTAACGAAATATTCAACAATTTTTTCTTTCATTCCTCCTCCATTAATTTCCATTAGTTGAGAAGCTGACAATTCTATAATCTTTTCCATATTTATTTCTTTCTTTTGAATATAACACATATTCTTTTTATAGTAAGTGATAGTACTACAATACATATTATGACTAAAAGTATATGAATAATCAATAATTGTCCTTTTGTCATCCCATATGAGATTGTTGAAAGAGATGTAAAACTCCATATGCAGCATGATAGATTGTTCGTAGTATGGATGATGATAGAAGGCCAAAGACTTCTTGTTTTGTAGAATAACCATCCCGCAATCATACCAAATATAGCGGCACTTATCATTTGGGTAAGATTTAAGTGAATAATGCTAAATATAAAAGTCGAGATTCCTATTGCAATCCATGGATTAGTCTTCCCTTTTAACAAACATCCTAAAACAACGCCCCTAAACAACATTTCTTCTGCTATAGGTTGTAGCAAACCTATAGTTATTGTACACAGCAGAGCATTTTGCGTAATGGAGGTTAATGCATTCTCAAACAAATTTGGTATATATATATATGTACCAAAAACAGAGAGCAATACCAAATTCGAAATAGCGATAATAGGACAATATAAAGCAATTTTTATTGGACATTTCTTTAGATAGTTCTTTATGGAATATCTATATAATATCCATGTGATAATTGCAATGACAAAAACAGAATGAGAAAGCACGTAATTGTTTCTATTTGCAAAATTACCAATGGCTGAGAATAATTGGAATATACATACTACAACCATAGCAACCATCAAAGTAGTTACCAGTCCTTTCGTTCCTGCTAATAGTTCTTTCTTCATATTACTTGTGATTATATTGTTTCTAACCTTCTAATTTTGTGATGTTCTCTGTAAGTGAGTCAGGACCATCCCTTACATATGCCGATTTCCTCTTCTGTAAGAGTGGCAAGATAAGCCTTAAGTTTATCTTGTAATCATATTTGTTGGATGATTTACAAGTTAACTTACAGCCGTTGGTTATAAACTTATTCATACTTGCTTATTAAAAACTTTATGTGAACCATTAATATTTAATAAGTTACTCAGGTCAAAATACCTGAGTAACATGAAAGGTTAATCACTAAGTTTCTAATTTAAATTCATCGTTTTAACGACAAAATATTCTATTCCTAAGAAGGAATTGTATAGCCAATTAGCGAGTGAAAAAATAGACTATTCCAGCTGCTACACCTATAGCAATACCTATTAAAAAGCCTTCCAACCCAGTCTTTAGGATTTTTTCTTTATATTCCTTGTTCATTTGATATTCTTTATTACATAATACAATGCAGCTACAGCCACAAAACCGACGACAACACCTACACCAAATTCACAGAGGCCTACGCCTAAACCAACTTTACATCCAGACCAAAACATATCGGCCCATGCAAACATATCTCCTTGATTACTTTGCATATCTTCTAAAGACATACATTTTAAAGAATTGTCATTTTTTTCATTTTTACTACTTTTTAATTGAACTTAATTTAAAATTCATCGTTTTAACGACAAAATATCCTATTCCCAAACTTGATATTGCAAGTAACAAATATATATACCAATTACCATTTACAAGATCTATGGTCTTAGACTCATATCCTATGGCAAAATATTGCAAACAGCATAAAGAATTATATATAGCGTGAACGAAAAAACTATAGAAAATACTCTTTGTTCGGTAAACTATATATCCTGTTATGAGACCTAATATGAGAGCTCCAGGTATTTGAGCTGGATTAACATGAAACAAAGCAAATAGAACTGCCGACAAGATAATAGCACTATAGACATTGTTCATATATATTAAAAGTCGCTTTAACACAACACCTCGAAACAGTAATTCTTCTACAAAGGGTCCAATAAGGCAAATAAGCAAAATCTCGTATGGATTGAAAACTGACTTTTCAAAATCATTCACCAAGTAATCTGGCAAACATATAATATCTTCTATTACCCCTATAGGAAAATAAATACATATACCTAATATTATAATATAAGGAACATATGCTGTCGAAAAATTAGAACAGCTATGACTTATTATCTTTTTCCCATTAAACTTCCACAGACATAAAAGAATTAAACCAAGAGAAGGTATAATGTCCGTGCAAATTATTCCCATGTCATTTTTACTCCATTCACTAAAAGTCATAGAGCTACCAATGATATGGGTTGTAAGTTCGAAGACAATTTGAATAGCAAGTAGTAGTAATGTAACGAATACAATACATACCAACAAAATTCCTATTACACTTAATACCTGATAGCTGCGCTTATGTTTCATTTTAGGGATATTACATGTTTTTAATTTCTTTGAAATAAGCTTTCTAACTAAAGTAAGCAAACAGAACTTGCTCCCATTCGAAGCGATAAATTCTGCTGCAAAAGTAGTATTTTTAAATAATGCTAAATGTTAGAGAATTGTTAGTTTTATGTTAGATTTATTATTATTTTTGCAAATATGAAATCAAATAAGTATATTTTTGTATCTATAGTAGGAATTTTATCTGTATTGTTTCTTCAAGCAATGTGGATTCGCCAAACTGTTCTATATACAGAAACTAACATGGTTGAAGATATTAACAAAGTGGTCGTTAAATCCATGTTTTCAGAAGTATATAAAAGGTTTATATACGTTCCTGCTGAAACTCGGATAGCAGGTGCTCCAGATTTGTCTACGCCTAAATTTCAAGGTATAGAATATATAGAAGAAGGAGTTTTTAATGCCACCCATAAAGATATAAATTATAGAAGTTTAGGTGAGTTCTTTCAGAAGAATATACAGGCAAAAGGATGGAATTATGCATATATTATATATAAGGTAGAAGCGGACAAGAAAACAGTTGTGGCTAAGAGCAATTCACAGCCTTCTATTATCTTCAATAAAATTTCGTCTCAATACATTCCTACAAGAATCAACAAATCTATAGGAATACAAGTGGAATTACTAAATCCAATTAGTTGGTTCTTTAAACAGTTGGGATTAATCATACTTAGTAGCTTCATTATAGGAATGTTTATCTTATTATGTGTCGTAAAATTATACAAGGCCATTCGTTTGTTGCAAGAAGCAGCAAGAGTTAAGAAGGAGTTTACCTATTCTATGATTCACGATATAAAGACCCCACTTTCAACCATCCAATTATCACTGACAGCTTTAAATAATAAAAGAGTTATAAATAATGAGGAAAAAAGAACAAAATATCTAAATGTAATCAATGCAGAAACGCAGCATGCCTATCAATTAATCCATAATATTCTGACAATCTCCAAGTCTGAGTCAAAAAAATTAGAGCTACATAAAGAGACTGTAGAACTTTCTGCTATTCTTTCAAGTATAGAGAATAATTTTATAACAAACCAGCATAAGACTATTGTATTTGAGAATCAACTCAATTGCTCGAACATCTATGCTGATATAGAGTACCTAAAAGAAATATTCTATAACTTGATAGATAACTCTATTAAATATTCCGATAAAGCCGTCACTATTCGTGTCTCTTCTGAGAAAGTGAATAAAGGTGTTGTTATTCGTTTTTGGGATAATGGTTTTGGAATAAAAAAAGACGATCAAAAGATTATATTTGATAAATTTGAGCGTGCTTCAGCTTCTAATAGAATGATAAAAAAAGGAGGCGCGTCTGGCTTTGGAATGGGGCTGACTTATGTTTTCCAAGTTATAGATGCACATCACGGTATGGTAACTGTAGATAGTGAACTCGGAAAATATACCGAGTTCACCATATTCTTGCCAGATCAAGATGCAAGCAATGGGGGGGGGTGAAGAAGAAGGATTAGATGGACTCTATCAATGAAAAGCCTACCCCACGTGTGGTCTCTATTTGCACAAACGGGTCTGTTTGAAGATATTTACGAAGGTTTGTTATGACAACATCAAGTCGTCGGGCAAGATAGAAATCTTTCTCGTCACTTCCCCAAAGGATATTCTGTATGGTCTCCCGCTTGATGATTGCATTTTTGTTCTTGGCAAGAAGTTCTAATGTCTTTGATTCTTGCCGTCCCAATTTCAAGCAGATTTTTCCATCTTCATCTTTTAAACATGTGTGTTCTGGATCCAATATGTGTTTGCCAATCTTGACACAATTCGAGACATTACGTCTCTCTATTCCTCCTTTGAGTTTTAGCAATGCCTTGACATGACAATCAAGTTCCTCTGGCACAAAAGGTTTCTTGATATATTCATCAACACCAACATTATACCCTTCTTTCAGTTTGGACGGTGAAGTGAGGTTGGTGGTAAACATAATGATGGTCTCGCCATCTAATTCACGGATATGCTTTACCATGTCAATGCCGTTCATTACAGGCATGTCAATATCTGAGATGATAACATCAGGCTTGAATGTTTCCCAAGCCTTGATACCATCTTTACCATTGCAGGCTGTTATAATCTCATAACCACCAATGACATCTTCCAACGTATTTTTCTCGACAAATGCGAGATTCCCGTCATCTTCCACCAGAAGTAATTTTATGTCTGCCATAGTTGTTTATTAGTCTTTCTATTTGATTGACGGTGCCAAAGATACGAAAATAAATCCTGATAGCGGCATAAATCAGGGATTATTTTCGTGAAATATAAGCATTTAAAAACAGGTCTTACTTTAAAGTAGACTCTGTTTACGAACTATTGTCTAATCGTTGATAGTTTCTATTTCTTACAATTTGGCTGGGTCATAAAACTGTAGTTTCTTCATTTCTGCTTGTTCTTCTGGCGGCAGGAGTGGCAATCCATGGACTGATATATAGTTTTCTATCGCTTGAGTAGCTTCTTGCGGTTGCAGATTAATGCCTGATTCTTTCTTCTTTTCATCTACATATTCTTGTTCCGTAATAAACAATTCTGTAACAACGTGAATTAACTGTTTATGAGAGTCCTTTTTATGCCAATAATTGTAACTTTGATCAGTTTTCTGAAAAATCAAGTTTTTAAAGGAATAATAATCCTCATCACTTAATCGGTATGCCTCCGTGAATTTGTCACTTACTATTTCCTGCGAAAAACCAAATATATTTTGAGAAAGCTTGTCATATGTAGGTACCATATCCATTTCTATCGTGCAGCATTTACGGATAGAATCAGTTGTTATTCTTCCTATTGTTTGACTGTCTTTTTTGATATATCCAACATTAGCAGAATCTTGAATAGTATACTTTTTACGACATTCCTCTATAAAAGTTGTTCCTTCTGGCCACGGACGAAATGTTGCTTGATCGCTAAGCATAAAGGCTCTTTTCTTATCTTTGCTGATAAGCTCTTCATTTCTTAGATAACGACAGCCATATTTTCTTAAATATACTTTTTCATTTTTTAGATTGATATAGTATTCCACGATACCATCCTCGTAATACTTAAGCAAAGAATCATTGTGTTGATAACTACGAAAATATCCCTTTAATCTTACAAACTTAGGTTGTTTACCACTTATCGTGACATCTTGTAATTTTACCTGACCTAATACCTTTAGCGGTAGAAGCAATAAAACTAAATACAAATATTTCATAATTTAATAATTGTTGAATTCCGTTGTCGCCTGCAAAGTTACAAAATATACGAATCCTTTTTGTAGGTTAACTGTTATATTTATGTTAATTGTGCACACTTTAAAAAGTCAGAACACAATCAATCTGAAGTTCAGAAGTTATAGAATTTAAAGAAGTTATCACCCCCTTCGGTCGTCGGTAAAAGTTATAGCCAACAGCCTTGGAGTGGGAATGTTTAGTGTACGAAAAAGCAGGAATTCCTATTGGGGAGTTCCTGCTTTTGTATTTATTGTATGAAAGTTTATTTTGCTATGTTATGCCGGGCAGTCTGTCGGATGATGACAGAATTATGAGTATCTGATAATCTGTCCAGGAGTAAGCTTCTTGTCCTTCTTGTAACCATTGAGGTGGCAGATCTTCTCAACACTTACGCCACGCTTCTCGGCGATAGAACTGAGAGTCTCGCCGTACTTAACCTTGTGGTAAAGCTTCTCGCCACTTGCGCTGGCTTCGTATCTGCCCACAGAGCCTCCGTTGACTTCCTCGCGTGTGTAGCCTCCGTTGCCCACTTTTCCACGAACCGAGTTGGCTGCAATGCCCTCGTTCTCGTATGTGTTGCGGTTGAAGTCATAGTAGTCGCCCACTACGTCCTGGTTGCGGAAGTCGAACATCAAGGCTGGGTTCAGGGCTACGCCACAAAGACGAGTCTCAAAGTGGAGGTGCGAACCCGTGCTTCGACCGGTATTACCTCCCAAACCAATCACGTCGCCTGCTCTTACCTCCTCGTTCTCTTCTACGAGCTGTGCAGAAAGGTGACCGTAGATAGTCTCCAGTCCGTTGTTGTGACGAATAACGATGTATTTGCCATATCCGCCTCTCTCATATCTTACGATACGTACTTTTCCTGAGAAGGCAGCACGTATGGTGTCGCCGATATATACTTTGATGTCCATACCCTTGTGGCTACGGCCAAATTGCGCACGATAACCGAAGTTGCTGGTTACCACGCGGCTCTGGGTAGGCATACAGAAATGACGAAGGTCTATACGGAAATGCTCAGGCAGCGATGTGGCTTTGTGAGCGTATTTATTGGAGAAATCTTCATAGAGCTCGCTGGCTGGGTTCTCGCGCTCTTCCATCTGGCGATAATGAGAGATGGCTAAAGTGTCGAGCGACTTCATTCGATGATCTACCGGTGCCTGACGTGCCAGAAGGTCTTGAGCCTGAGTGGGCACGGCAGCGAGGGACAATAATACTCCTACAAAGATTTTACTTATCTTGCTTTTTAAACTCATAATTCTAAATTAATACTCTTTTAGGTTGGTCGTTTAGCATACAGAACAATAAGAATTCTGTACGGAAAATCGCAATGCAAAGTGCTCTAAGATGCGATTTTGTTATATAGACGTTGCAAATATACCAAAAATAATTCAAATAACCTAATGGATTAACATAAATTATTCGGTCTTTAACATGCTCGTTTTCACTCGGATAGCTTTCGAATGCAGTTTATATATAGGCGAATTGGCATAATTATTGCATGAAAAGTCGAAAGCGGTTTTTAACATTTTTTCTGTTTCTCGTTTTTCCTTTTTTTTACTCTTGTTGGATATCTCTGTTCTTTTGTAATTTATCCATTTTTCAGATATCTGAGCAGAGCTACGGCAGGTGAATGTCCCATGAAGATGTACTTCTTTACCTCCGGACTTGTGAAGTGGTTGCACTGTGTATAGGCTTTATAGAGTTCATCGAGATTGATGGTAAATTCTTTGCCCGAGCTTTCTCTTATGCCGATGATCATCTTGGCGGTGACGTGCAGTCGGATGTATCTGATGCCTGTTACGCTTTCTATCTCTTTGATGCCTATGAGCTTTTCTCTCATTTCCTCCTTGGTCAGGTCGGGCCGTGGCTCTGGCTCGCGAACCAGTGGTTTGCGACCACGCTTCTTGGGTGTGGAGACAGGCACAGTGGCTGGCGTGGTGGGCATGTCGGGGAAGAGGTTTCCTTCAGATGTTTGTTCTTTTATTGCCATTTTTGCTTCTGTTTTACTTGATGTTGATAGCCTGTGTTGTCTGGTTGAGGGGGCTGCCGCTAACTGATGGCAGCCCAGTTGATGTTGGTTTTCTTCAGCTCTCTGAGCCTCGACCATAGTGGTGCGTACTGGGGAAGACTGCATTGCGGATCGGCCTCGATAACAGCTTGCGCCTCCTGTCTTGCCAGTTGCACAAGTTGACCATCGCGTGCTATGTTGGCTATCTTCAGGTCGAAGGCAATTCCGCTTTGCTGCGTTCCCTCCAGGTCGCCAGGGCCTCGAAGCTTCAGGTCGGCTTCAGCTATTCGGAATCCATCATTGGTGTCGCACATGATGTCGATTCGCTTTCTTGTATCCTCGCTCAACTTGTAGTTGGTTACCAGGATGCAGTAGCTTTGGTCGCTTCCTCGTCCTACTCGTCCTCTGAGCTGGTGTAGCTGAGAGAGTCCGAATCGCTGCGCATCCAGAATCACCATGACCGAGGCGTTGGGCACATTGACGCCTACCTCGATGACGGTTGTGGCAACGAGTATCTGGGTTTCGCCCTTCACAAACTTCTCCATCTCGGTTTCCTTCTCTGCAGGTTTCATCTTGCCGTGCACTTTGCTGAGGTTGTAGTCGGGGAAGGCTTCCTTGAGAGTCTCGAAGCCTTCTTCCAGGTTTTTCAGATCGCTCTTCTCGCTCTCTTTGATGAGTGGAAATACGATGTAGACCTGTCGCCCCATGTTGATCTGGCGTCTGATGCTCTGATAGAGAGAGGTCAGTTGGGTGTCGAACTTATGCAGCGTCTGTATGGGTTTTCTGCCAGGCGGCAGTTCGTCGATGACACTTACATCCAGGTCGCCGTATATAGTCATGGCAAGGGTGCGTGGTATAGGGGTTGCCGTCATGACCAATACATGTGGCGGATTCAGGCTCTTGCTCCATAGCTTGGCTCTTTGTGCCACACCGAAGCGATGCTGTTCGTCGATGACAGCCAGTCCTAAGTGTGCAAACTGCACGGTTTCTTCTATGATGGCATGAGTTCCCACCAATATCTGCACCTCTCCGCAAGCCAATGCGTCGAGTATGGCCTGTCGCTTTTTGCCTTTTACGATGCCCGTCAGCAGTTCCACCCTGATGTCCATCCCCTTCAGAAACTCCCTGATGGTTTGCAGATGCTGTTCAGCCAAGATTTCGGTAGGAGCCATCATGCAGGCTTGGAATCCATTGTCGAGTGCGATGAGCATGGTCATCAATGCCACGAGTGTCTTGCCCGATCCAACATCTCCCTGCAGAAGTCTGTTCATCTGTTTGCCGCTGCACATGTCGGCGCGTATCTCATGCATCACCCGCTTTTGTGCTCCGGTAAGACTGAAAGGCAGGTTGTTCGCATAGAAACTGTTGAATATCTCTCCCACACGGTTGAACACGTATCCCCGGTATTTGCGTCGCTGGTCGCTCGCGTACCTTAATATATTAAGTTGCACGTAGAACAGCTCCTCAAACTTCAGCCGCACCTGTGCCTTCAGCAGTTCCTGATGAGAGTGTGGATAATGTATGTTGCGGAAGGCCTCGTCGCGTGAGACAAGGTGCAGACGATGGGTGATAAAGTCGGGCAGGGTTTCTGGCAGGGCAGGAAGCTTCTCTATCAGCGCCTTGGCTATCTTCTCTATGGCGCGCGATGTAAGCCCCATCTTTTTCATCTTCTCGGTGGTGCCATAGTAGGGCTGCATGCCCATGTCGGAGAGTTGCAGCGACTGCGCGTCGTCGATATCGGGGTGAGCAAACTGGAAACGTCCGCCATAAAGCGTTGGCTTGCCGAAAACAATGTATTCGGTATCGGTCTTGTAAGTCTTGTAGATGTATTGTGCGCCGCGAAACCAAACTAAGTCAGCTACTCCGAATCCGTCGGAGAAGTGGGCTACTACCCGTTTGTTGCGTTTCCCCATGTCGAATTCCTCGAAACTGAGGATCCTTCCCTTTATCTGTACAAAGGGCATTTCCGGTGTCAGCTCGCTGATGTGGAACACCTTGGTGCGGTCTACATATTTATAAGGATAGTATTCCAGCAAGTCACCATACGAGCAGATGCCGAGCTCCTTGCTCAGAATCTCTTTCTTCTTAGGACCTACGCCAGGCAGGTACATGATGTCTTGGTCTAAAATACTACTCATTTTTTTAAGTGAAGAGTGAAGAATGAAGAGTGAAGAATTCCCTTGTTCTTATTCTGCTAATAGGGCTTCTGCCACCTTGATGTCGAAGGGGGTTGTAATCTTGATATTCTCGCGGTTGCCTTCCACCATTGCTACCTGGCATCCTAAGCTTTCCACCACTGATGCGTCGTCGGTAAACTGGGCCTTGTAACCCTGATTGAAGGCTTGCTTGGCAAGAGCAATGTCGAAAGTCTGAGGAGTCTGTACCACACGATAGTCGTCGCGCATCACGTTTTTGCCTCCTCCACGCTGGTCTATATAGCGCAGTGTGTCGGTCACAGCATATACGGGTATGGCGGCATATTCCTCGCGGGCGGTCTCGTAGCATTCGTCTATGACTGAGGTTGATACGAATGGGCGCACACCGTCGTGTATTCCCACCACTCCGTCGGCGTCATCGGGAATAAGCGCCAGTCCGTTCTTTGATGACTGGAAGCGGGTGTCGCCACCATTGGCTATCTGGTGCTTGATGTCGAAATGATGCTCTTCGCAAAGCTGGTGCCAGTATTCCTGCTGGCTCTCGGGCAACACAAGGATGATGTTGATGTCGGGGTTGTATTCGTAGAAGCGCTCTATAGTGCGCATCAGTATGGGCTTGCCGGCTACAGGTAGAAACTGCTTGGGCGTCTCTGTTCCCATGCGCAGTCCTTTGCCTCCGGCAACAATGATTACGTAATCCATAATTTAAGTGAAGAGTTAAGAATTATTTGTTGCTCATCAGGTGTGTGTACCTCATGCCTTTCTGCAGTTCTTCCACAGCCTCGTTGCCTACGAAGTAGCTCAATATCTTGTAGGCATAGGGCAGGGTAGCAGCCGGACCTTCACCTGTTATCACGTTGCCGTCCTCCTCATACAGATGGCCAGTATACTCGGTGTCGGCAGCAAAGTATTGTTCAAAACCAGGGTAGCAGGTAGCCTTCTTGCCGTTGAGGATGCCCGTGCTTGCCAATACCATAGGGGCAGCACAGATGGCACCTATGCGCTTGCCGGCCTTGTGATGAGCGATGAGCGCCTGTCGCACGCCCTCGTGCTCGTTGAGATGAGTGCTGCCTGGCATTCCTCCTGGCAGCAAGAGCATGTCGGCATCGCCGAAGTCCTTCACGTCCTCAAAGCGCAGGTCGGCTTTCAGCGTTACGCCATGAGAAGTTTCTACCCATTCGCTGCCCGTAATGCTTACGGTCTTGATGTCTACACCACCTCTGCGAAGTATGTCTACCGGAGCCAAACCTTCGATTTCCTCGAAGCCATTGGCAAGAAATTCGTATACCTTTGCCATAATTTTATGTTCTTTTTGTCTGATTATTCGATTTATATTATTACCTTTGCAAAAGTAAGAATAATAATTGAAACAGCAAAATAAATGACACGACAACCATTGAAATTTGCGATATTTGGCAATGAGTACCAGGCCAAGAAGTCTACTTCGATAGAGAAGATCCTGGACTATTTAGCGCAGAAAGGCGCCGAAATCTATGTGGAGAATGCCTATTACGAGTTTCTCACCCGCAGTCAGCACATCGATGTGAAGGCGGCAGGAGTGTTCGAGGATTATAACTTCGATGTGGATTATGTCATCTCCATGGGTGGCGACGGCACTTTCCTCAAGGCTGCCAGCAGAGTGGGAGCCAAGGGAACACCCATCATCGGTGTCAATATGGGGCGACTGGGCTTCTTGGCTGATGTGTTGCCTGGCGAGGTGGAGGCAGCCTTGGACAGCTTGTATGCCGGTGAGTGCCAGATAGAGGAACATGTCGTCATTCAGGTAGAGGCAGAGGGAGGTGTCTTGGCAGGCAATCCTTTTGCCCTTAACGATATTGCCGTGCTGAAGCGTGACGATGCGTCCATGATTTCTATTCGCACGCAGGTGGATGGAGAGTTTCTGGTTAACTACCAGGCTGACGGACTGATCGTGACCACTTCTACGGGCTCTACAGCCTACAACCTGTCGAATGGCGGACCTATCATCATTCCCCAGAGCAGCAGCCTGTGTCTCACGCCCGTGGCTCCTCATAGTTTAAATATTCGTCCCGTCGTCATTAATGACACGGCAGAGATAACACTCGATGTGGAGAGCCGTAGCCACAACTACCTTGTTGCCATCGACGGACGCAGTGAGCGAATGACTGAAGGCACACGTCTCGTTATCCGCAAGGCTGCCCATACCATTAAAATAGTAAAACAGCGCAACCAGCGATACTTCTCCACTCTGAGAGAGAAGTTGATGTGGGGTGCCGATCAGAGAGGAAGATGAATTTAAGTGAAGAGTGAAGAACGAAGAGTGAAGAATTCAAATGCAGAGATGGATGAAGATATTCAAGGTTCCAAAGTTCAAGTATGATGCCAAGACCCTGCTCAAGTGGCTTTGGCGTTCCTGGCGTGGCAACCGTCTGCAGGCCACGCTCAATGCTGTTGTCGGCTTGCTGTCTGTTGCTGTCAGTTTAGGACAAGTGTGGGCGGTGAAGCATGCCATCGATGTGGCTTCGCATGCCGTGCAGGGCAATATCTATTGGGCTGTGGCATTGATGGGTGGACTGATATTGTGTAATTTCGCACTCAACATCTCTGGCATCTGGATAAGAAACCTCCTTGGCATCAAGGCGCAGAACCGTATGCAGCAACGTATGCTCGACCGCATCCTTCGCTCAGAGTGGCAGGGCAGGGAGCGCCTACATTCGGGTGATGTGCTCAACAGGCTTGAGGGGGATGTGTCGCAAGTGGTTGGCTTCCTTACCGAGACCATTCCAAGCACCCTGAGCGTTCTGGCGCTTTTCCTCAGCGCCTTCTTCTATCTCTTCTCCATGGATAAGCTTTTGTCGGTAGTCATCGTCGTTATGATTCCCATCTTCCTGGCTTTCAGCAAGGTTTATATGGGCAAGATGAGATTCCTTACCCGTCAGGTGCGCGATTCCGACAGTAAGGTTCAGAGTGTGCTGCAGGAAACCATCCAGCACCGCATGCTTATCAAGACCTTGGAGAGCAACAGCGCCATGGTGGAACGCTTGGAGAACACCCAGTGCGAGCTTCGCTCCAAAGTGGTGCGTAAGACGATGTTCAGCGTGTTCAGCAACTTGGTCCTTAACTTTGGCTTTGCCTTGGGCTATCTGGTGGCATTCCTTTGGGCTGCCGTGCGCATGAGTGCAGGCTCGCTTACCTTTGGCGGAATGACAGCCTTTCTGCAGCTTGTCAACAAGATACAGGGTCCGGCACGCAACCTTGCCAAGCTGGTTCCTGCCTTTGTGGGGGTATTTACTGCTGCCGAACGACTCATGGAGTTGGAGGAAAATCCATTGGAGGAACAGGGGGAGCCAATAGAGATAGACTCGCCTTGCGGCATTCGCCTTGAGGGAGTGAGTTATGCCTACAAGTCAGAGAAATCTGTGGACGTCCAGGCTTCCGATGCCCGCAATGTCATCCATCAGCTCGATTTCGATTTCCCACCAGGCAGCTGTACTGCCATCTTGGGTGAGACAGGTGCCGGCAAGACAACTCTTGTTCGCCTTATCCTGGCTCTGCTTCGCCCACAGGAAGGACAGCTCTCTATATATAATAAGGTGAAGAGTCAGGCACTCACTCCTCTTCATCGTTGCAATTTTGTTTATGTGCCTCAGGGCAACACGCTGATGAGCGGCACCATCCGCGACAATCTGCGGTTGGGTAAGCTCGATGCTACTGACGAGGAGATGGTGGAGGCACTGCATAAGAGCTGTGCCGACTTTGTGATGGAGTTGCCCGCAGGCTTAGATACTCTTTGCAGCGAGCAGGGAGGTGGACTGAGTGAAGGACAGGCGCAGCGTATAGCCATAGCCCGCAGTCTGTTACGCAATCGCAGCATCATGCTCTTCGATGAGGCTACGAGTGCCCTTGACCCAGAAACCGAGCGCCAGCTGTTGCAGAACATCCTGTCTTCTCACGACAAGACCATCATCTTCATCACCCATCGTCCTGCTGTGGTCGACTATTGCGACCAAGTGCTCAGAATAGAGCGCACAAACAACAGTTGAATATTTCCTCTTCAAGAGTGAGGTTGACATAACCGAATGTCTTCTATGCTCAGTCCTGTGGCTTGGGAAATAATTTCCAAAGGAATATTCTGTGAAAGTAGGTTGCGGGCTATTGCTTTTTTCTCTTCAGCTCTTCCTTCAGCTCTTCCTTCGGCCCTTCCCTCAGCCAATCCTTCTAATTTGGCATTGCCAAGGACGTCATTCTGAATCATGATGGCATTGATATGCTCGTCGTATGCGTGACGTTCTGCATCCGACATCTCGTAGTATTTTAGCTTCTCGCGAGCCTCTTGCAGACCTGGAGCTTTAGTGTCTGGAGAGATAACGCCATTTTTCAGATAGTTTACCCATTCTTCCAATGGTGATTTTGCCACTTTATTGAACTCATTGACACGCACAAGGATATAGGTAGGGAAAATCTCAGAAGGTGATTTTCTTACGATATTGTTCTTTTCCTTGGCACTTATCACGAGCTGGTCTTTCGTGTGCAGACCTGTAAAACTGTTCTGTCCGATATAGATGTAGTCAGAACCTTTTCCGAGGTCGAAGTACAAGATGCTGATAGAATATACCTTTTTCACCTCCTTATAGCTGTTGCCGAGGTTGATATGCTCAGTAATAGCTTTAGCTACACCATAAAGAACTCGCTCTAAGTAGTATAGCTCACTTGTGTTTTGTATTTCCACGATGATAATTTCTCCCTTGCTGTTTCTGGCTTTTATATCAACGCGGTTGAACTTATCATCCTCTTTCTGCTGATTACTTTCACTTTCCAGTATTTCTATGATTTTTACTTCTTCATTCAGGAATACGGTAAGGAATCCTTCCAAAACATCAAAATTGGCTTTCTGACGGAGTAATCTTTTGATTGCCCAGTCGAAACGGATGTATCTATCTCTCAGTTCTGCCATAATAAAACCTCCTTTTTGTTTAAATGATAATTGCCGAGTGCAGGATATCTTATGCAAAGATACATTTTTTCTCTTTTGCTTCCAAATGTTTTACCGAAAAAATGATATTTCTTGTTTCTCAGCTATTTTACTCTATACGAAAAACTGGCGACCCTCGCATAACGTGAGCCGCCAGTTGAATAGATGAATTATATGTTAGGTTTTTTATTTACTTGATAACTACCTTTTTGCCATGGTGGATATAGATGCCAGCCTGGTTGGGCTTCTGGTTCATCTTCATACCACTCAAGGTGTACCAGGCATTGTTGACGTTTTTGCCTGTATTCTCGGTGATAGGCTGGTCGATTCCAGTGTCTACTTCTTTAGTGACATTAGTTACGACATATTTTCCACTGCTTTTTCCTGGACCAACCTTGATGAAGACGGTTGAGTTAATCCCAAGGCAGTCTCCAGACTGAGAATTCGCTGTTCCTGCATCGTTAGGCTCACAGAAAACAAAGTTGAGCATTCCGTCTTTCTGGGTAATGGTGAAGTCTTTATAGTACCAGTTTTTGCCATCAATCATCTTGGTCTGTGTAATGGTGGTCCCAGGCCAGTCTGTTTTTACGTTGATGTTGCTCCAGATGTGGAAGTTTACCTTCTTCCAATTGGTGGCATCTGTGTTTACATAAACAGTGATGTTGTATGGCTCGAAACGCTTGATGCTATAGTTGTAAGTGCGAATGCCGCTTACGGTTCCATTGATGAGCAAACCTACCTTCAGTGTGCATGAACTGCTGATGTTGATCGATGTGCCGCTTGTTGCCTGAGTACTGCTGGCTGTAGGATTGTTGCCATTTGTTGTGTAAACCAACTTGGCATTGCTGTTCTGGCTGACAGCGGTAAGTGTTACTTTAAAGCCCTCCTCGTATGTGCCAGAAGCTTTGTCTGCCCATGCAGTCTCTGTGTCGTTTGACAGATAGTACATGTAGTTTTTGCCAGAGAGGATGCGGGTATATTCAGTCTTTGCTGGGGTAGTCATCATGCTTGGAATACCTACAACAACCAACAACTTGTGATCATTAGTACCATTTACTGCATTAGCAAAATACTGTTTGTTGCTGGCATAATTATTGTAAGAACTTGTATTGGTAATACCTGCCAATTTGCGGGCCTCTATCATGCTCTTCAGTTCGTGTTCGTATGCTTTCCAGTGAGGCTGGAAGATACATGGCGTACCAGGCATGGCTATCATGAATGCGTTGGCAGCAGGAATAGATTTTTCAGGAATAGGATCCTTGCTGCTGTCGTTGCTCTTGTCCTCGCGTACCTGTATGTCGTGGTTTTCTACGAAGGTTATGGCATACTGACGATAAGAAGGATCAGACATCAGGCTGCTGTTGTTCAGTTTTGTCCAGTTGTTGCTTCTGATAGCATCGGTCATGTTGTAATGGAATTGGAAGTCGAAGGCACCGCTTTTCTTGCCTGTATTGTTGATCCAGTTCTTTATACTGCTTACTCCATCCCAATACTCGCCTACAGAGAATTTGATACCTGTAGCATCGTTGTAGTCGCCCACATGACTTGCCGCAAAGCCTTTTACCATGTCATAGCGGAAACCTTCGTAGCCCAAGTCTTCTTTCAAGAATTTCAGATAAGCCTTAACTACATTCTGTACGTTTGCGCTCTTGTGGTCCAAGTCGCGGCAGTCTCCAAAGTCAGAGCCTTCATCGTTGTTGTTGCTGAGGCTGACACCTTCTTTCTGAGCTTGTGTTGCCGTTTTGCCACCATCGTCATTCCTGCAAATATCGGTAGATTTCATCTGGTAGGTCACACCCTTGTATGTCTCTGCAGGGAAAGTGAACCAACCCTCGGTATTGCGATGGTTGATGACTACATCGGCAATGGTTCCGATACCATTGTTCTTGAAAGTCTTGATCATGGAACGCAACTCGTCTTCTGTTCCGAAACTGGAGTTGTGGTTGAAATAGTAATAGGGCTTATAGCCCATTACCTGTACGGTTTCAGCACATTTTCCGCTCTGAGGAACCCATACGAGGTCAATGAATCCTTTGAACTCAGAAGTTTGAGCCTCAAGAGCTTTCCATTGTGCAGCCTCGTATGCATTCCAAGAGAAGCCCTGCAGCATGACTCCATTGTAGTTTGCCGGCCATCCCTGTGCCGAAGCACTGATTACTGCTAAGAGTGCAATAAGTGTCAAGTAAATTTTCTTCATATACTTCTTGTTTTTTGTTTTCGGTGGTAAAGTTATGATTTTCTTTTGTAGTGACAATCTTTTCTTGACCTAAATCAAGCAAACGACTTGCGCAAACGTTTGCATTTTCTGTGCAAATTCATAGTATCTGTCATGACCTCAGTTCAGAATCATGTTGTTTCAGGAGGCGAAAAGCGATAAGCTCCTGTTATCGGCGTATTGCTTTTTACTCAAGCTTCTGCCCCTTTAGGACGTGTCAATCGTACAGGTCGAAAGAATGCAGGGCATACAAAAAGGCGGTCTCTGAATAGAAACCGCCTTTTTCTTTCTTTTATTCTTTGGATTCCCTTGTTGTTTCCAAAGAGAATTTGAGGATTCCCAGGTTCACACCAAAGGTAAGCTTGCGCATTTTCAGTGGCAAGTTGTCGGCGAAGACTTCGTTCATGGCAGTCTGTATCTTGTCCTCTGTGTTCTTGTCCGGATAAATACCATGCTCCTTAGCATCTTCGTTCACCTTGTCGATGATTCTTGCCAATTTGCGAAGCTTAGTGAAAGTATCAATGATGGCAATGGTGGTACTGATGGCTAAATCACCTTTCAGAATAGTGGCAAGCATATAAAGTCCTTGTTCTGTAAATGCGTGAGGTGCAACAGTGGAATGTTTGAGTTTTTTGAACCGATCAAAATTTTTGATGAGTTCTTCTTTCTCGTTGTTATTCAACTCAATAACATAACCTGGAGGAAACTTTTTAGGGTTGTTTCTTAGTGCTTGGTTGATTTCTCTGGTTTCTACTCCATACAATTCCGCAACATCTCTGTCAAGGATAACTTGCGTATCCCTGATGACAATGATTTTACTTTCAGTTTTTACAATATCTTCTTGATGTCCCATAATTCCTTTTTTAGAGCTATTTATGGGCAAAGATACGACTTTTCCTTGTAACTTCCAAAGTTTTAGAGAAAAATGTAGGGATGGGGATAAAGAAAAAAATGAGGGTGCGTCACAGACTTATGACACACCCTCATTGATATTTAGTTTATTTGATGAAGCAAATGTTTACTTCTTTGTCATCACACACTTTGCTGTTCCTTCTGCCCAATTAACCTTAAGTTTAATGTCGTAAGTACCAGCTGCTACAGCGATGTTTGGACCATTCTGTGTAGTGAGGTTATCTAATTCTCCACCCCAACTGAGAGACCAATCGTTTGTGTGACGGAACTTCATTTCGCCATCAGTCAATTCGACGTTCTTAAGTTCCCAGCAGCGCTCTTCCGGATTGTATGTCATATTCGTATCACCATCCCAACCTTTAGGAGTTGCGTTACCAATGATACCAATAGTAAATGGAGTCAGTGTGTAAGTCCTCGCAGACAAGTCAACATCTACCTGATAGAAACCTGCATCTTCTGTTATCACGATGTTTCCTGCATCAGGAGCTGTATCAAAGTCAGCACCATAGTTGGTACCATCCCAGTTTGGCTGAGTACAGAACTTGAAGCCTTTCTGGTTCAGGTACATATAACCTGTAAAGTGAACACCATCATCACCATTGAGGACGTCACTATGGTCCCATCCATTAGCATCACCTGCCATATAGAGGATAGGCTTGCCTACTGAGTATGTCAGATTGTTCATGTCGAGAGTTACAATCCATGTACCAGCACCAGGGATAACCAATGTTTGGAGTTCACCCCATTTATCACCAGTATAATAGATGTAGCCAGAAGCATCTTCACAACCATTATCCTTACATCCTAAGGCACCACTATTAATGGCATCCCAATCACCGCTAACAAACTTGCTGCCTTCAAAGAACTTAAACCAGTTCTTGTCTTTTGCAGTAGTAACTTTTGCCTGATAAACACCATCAGACACTTTGTTCATCCATACAGGATCGGTATTGTCCCAATCATCCTTTCCATTTAAATGTCCAAGCATGTAGTAACCATTCGGGTCGATAGCAGGAGTTGGGGTTGGCTTAAGTTTTGCTGTAGTCGTACCTACGGTGTTGATAGCGACAGCATCGCCTGATGCCAGATTGACAGAAACCTTTGACTCAACGTTGATGTCATGAGCAACGCTTGCGCGTGAATTGTTCTGTTTGCAGAGAATCTTCTCCAATTCGACTGCATTTACCTGAATGTTGTTGCCGACGGCTTCGCCTTTGATAGCCTCACCATTCACTTTCAAGTCTTTCACTGTGTAGCCTTCAACATTGGCATCTGTCGAGTTGACTGTGACGAGATTGATGACTCCATCTTCGTCAGGCATATTACATTCTGCTTCAGGACCCGCTGTAAAGGTGATACCATATTTGGCAGCTGAGGCTTCCTGTGGATTGTGCTGTGGTTGAGCCCAATCATCGTAGTCGCCGTTGCAGCTGGCAAGTGATACACTTGCCAAGACTGCTAAGCTATATAAAAATGTCTTTTTCATTTTGCTTTGGTCTTAATTATTTAACTTCTGCTGTGTTATTATCGAAGTCGATGTACAACTTCTGGCCAACGGTGGTTGTTACAGAGTATGCTTCGCCCTCTGTTTCTGCCCAGCTTTTAACGATATTATATCTACGCCAGAAGACGTTGCCCTTGTAAATGGTGAACTCTGTAGTATACCAGTCTAATGTGCCCACCTTGACAGCAGCGCGAAGCTCTGCACTGGCAAGGAATGCTGGTGATTCCCATTTGCCATTCTTGTCGGCTGGAGCTTTCAATGCATAAGCTTCATCAAATACCCAAGGGTCACATGTTTGGTTCATACAAGCACCTAAAAGATAAACCTGTGTTGGGTAAACAGATAGTGTCCACTCGATGTTCTTCTTGTCTTCGGTAATCTTACCCTTGAAATAGAGTGTGTACCAACCTGCATTGGCTACCTTGATTTTATGCTCGTCACCTTCGGTGATACCAGCACCGGCTTCATCGTTGATTTCCTTAAGGCGGTTGTAACCACGATAGTCATTGTTCTCGGTACCCCACTCGAATTCTCCGCCAGCTTGCATGTAGATAACACCATAATAGTTGCCTGTTAAACCATATACCTGTGGAATGGCTTTCCAGCTTTCCCATGAAGTCTGGATGCCATCTCCAATCAAGAAGAGGTTGTCAGTGAACTTAGCGTCTGGAGCCTCGTAAGAAGCCTTGACAGAAGGCAGGGTAATGACATTTGAATAAGTCTCGCCCAAGGTTTGATTCAAAGTACCGCCAATGACTGCACGAAGGCGGATATAAATAGGCATCTCCTCTGGAACACTTGTATCAGGATTGGCTGCCTGGAAGAGAGATACCACAGCATCGTTTACTTCGGATGCATTAAATTCCAAACTGCTTGCATTGTCTGCGTATGTCGCCAACTCTACATGAGTGGCAGCAGGATCGCTGACGAATGTAGGGTCGATAGATACCTGCGCATAATACTTCACTGCGTAGGGTACATTACCATAATTTGGCTGAGAGCATGTCAGTACCAAGTTTTTTGCACTGTTGAGGTCGTATGTATTGTTTTCTGCAAGAGCAGGAGTGTTCAATACAAATCCCTCTGCAAGATGACTCAGGTCCAATGTAGGGTTGCTGTCTCTGTCTTCATCACAGGATGTAAAGAGCAAAGGGAGTACCAATGCTGGCAGCAACATGAATTTGAATATCTTTTTCATAATTGATTTCTTTTAATTAAATCTGGTTTCCAAACAATTAATATTTGGGGTTCTGTGTCATGTTAGGATTGTTCTTAATCTCATTGTATGGAATAGGATAGACGTCGTAGTATGATGGAATACCAGTACCATTTTCCACACCACCCTTGAAACTCCAGAGATACTTGGAACCTGAAAACAAGCCAAAGCGAACCAAGTCGGAACGACGGCGGCCTTCCATATAGAACTCACGGCACCATTCATCGATAAGAGTCTGATCATCTACTGATGTAGCTTTCAAATCACGATTGGCACGGCCCTGAACCTCCAGGATGTCAGCCAAACCTTCCTGACTGCCGTTGAGGCGATACTTAGCCTCTGCACGGGTCAGATAGATTTCTGCCAAGCGGAACACAGGAAAGTCGGTATCAGAATAGTTCTGATCGTGCTGTGCTGTACCGTCTGCGTGGAGATTGCTCCACTTTACAAAAGACGCACCATTCAGAGGACCTGTGATGTTCTCACCAGGATTGATCGTACGAACTTTGCCTGTTTCGCAGCCACCTACACCCATATATAACAGGGCGCGGTCGTCCTTAGCCTTTGCTACGACATCGGCTGTACTGATACCCTTCTCATTATCTTTTGCTATAATCTTCTCTTGTGTTGCATTTTCAGGGATATCTTCTTTAGCAGCCATAGGGATGTCTTTGTTTGGGAAGAACTTCTCAACCATGTTCTCGCGGGCAAAAAAACATTTCCATGGGTCACCCGTGCTTGCATAAGGCATACCGGCGATAGTGGCTGCCGCTACGAGGTAAGTGGTACCTGCATACGCACGCGCATTCAAACCATCCTGACGGATAGGGAAGATGATTTCCTTCATGGCCTCTGGGTTGCAGTCATTGTCGCCCATGAACAGCTGCTGGTAACCGCTGTAACCGTTCTTTTTTGCACGAGAAAGATCGTATTTACCGCTGTTGATAATCTCGTCGCAATAATGAATAGCCTTCTGGTAATCCTTCACCTGACCATCGGTATAAACTTCAGAGTTAAGAGCCAAGCGGGCATGAAGTGCGTATGCTGCACCACGGTCGGCACGTCCGAAATTCTGACTGTTATTATAAGCGCCCATCTCAGCCATCAGAGGCTCGATGGTAGTCAACTCATTATCCAACCACTCGTAGAGATCCTTGCCACTTTTCTCGGTAGGGAGACTATCGTCGAAAGTGAGCTTGAAAGGAGCCTTGCGATACAGGTCGAGGAAATAATAGTAGTTCAGTGCACGGAGGAAGCGAACTTCTGCAATCTTATCTTCGCTCAAGCTACCTGACTGCTCGGTAATAAACTGGTTGTACAGGGTAATGTCGAAAATGAGACGCTGGTATGCCCAGTTTACACGGCCATTACTGCTTTTCCAACTTAAATTTGTGATAGGAGCGATGTCAGGATCATTCTGATATGCCCATGCTGTCTCGTCAGTCATCAACTCTTGCAGGTTGAAAATGGTACGGATGAATCCGCTCT
>ERZ1026878.101-NODE-101-length-70313-cov-92.474352_pt1 | contig 70313 bp, 60 predicted proteins | sample MGYA00380169_ERZ1026878 | MGnify/ENA primary metagenome ERZ1026878 (study PRJEB33269, sample SAMEA4719805) | human gut metagenome | biome: human-associated habitat; feature: organic feature; material: feces | place: Cameroon | collected 2013-10 ...
CACAGATGATGGCTGAGAACTTGGCTGCTCGTGGCATCAAGGACAAAAATGAGGGGTTGGCAGAGCCACGCTTCAGAACTGTAGCGGATTTCATTTTCAGCGGTTCACAGTGGAAGATGCGAGAACTTGCCTTCGGTGACCAAGAGGTGGTCTTCAAGCCCGGTGACAACAAGGAAAATTATGCAGTTAAGCGTATGCCTGAGATTGAGCAATGGGCAACGGATATTTATAATTTTGTCGCAGGTAAGTATGGCGAAGAGAACATTGTAGCTTTCTATGTACACCTGGATGAGACTTCACCACATATCCATTGTGTTCTTCTGCCAATCAAGGACGGCAAGTTTGCCTTCAAGGAAATCTTTGCAGGAGCCAATAATAGGGAGTATAGTCAGCGTACATCACAACTTCATGATGACTTGGCGGTGGTCAATGAGCCTTGGGGACTGGTGCGTGGAACGAGCCAAACGGAGACTCGGCAACGGCATCGACCTACGGAAGAATACCGTAAGCATCTTTCGGAAGAGTGTTCTTCCAAAGAGGAGGAACTGGACAAACTAAACAAGGCTTTAAACGACCTACGGGTGGAAATCGCATTGGCAGTACGTCGTGTGAAAGGTCTTTCCTCTATGGTGGAACATCTGGAAGAAGAGAAACATCAGAAGATGTTGGAGATTGACAAGTTGAAGGTGCAGATTGCCAACAAGGAAGGTGATAGTATAATTTTGTCGCAGAAGTTGGAGAAGTTACAGAATGAGCTAGCATCTGTTGACGAGAAACTGGCAGACAAGAAAGACAAACTCGCTGTTGCTGATCAGCAGTTAGATGAGTTGAACAAGGATATGGAGTTTATAAAGGAGCGGACAGAGACGCTTCGACAGGATGCCATGTTGTTCTCCCATGAGGCTCAGTCTGGTGCAGGCACACTAATCAAGACGGCCATGTTGGAAAGCATGGTCACTGATTATCGCTCCAAGATGGCATCGTTGCCACCTGAAGTCAAGGTTGCATTTGATGGTTCGCCATTGGAGTCCATTGCTGAGCATACAGCGGAAATTCTGCATTGTGCCACATTGCTATATCTTGGTTATATCGACCAAGCCACGACTTTTGCCGAAGGGCAAGGTGGCGGAGGCGGTGGCACCAACGATATGAAATGGGGACGCAATGAAGACGAAGATGACAGGCGATGGGCGCACCGGTGCATTGCTATGGCAAACAGAATGATGCGACCTAAAGGGGAAAAGAGTAGAAAACGTTAAAAGAAAGAATAACTGACAAATTGAAGTTTATGATTAAAAAAGCAATATTTATGATGGCATTGTGCCTGTGCGGACAAGTACAGGGCAATGCGAAGACAACAGATGATGGCACGAATGGGGTGGTTTCATCTGTCATGAATGAGGATATGCTCCGACAGATTGAGCCGACATACCTCAAAGAAGTGGCAGTTCCTTCCGCTTGGTCTTCCAACTGGTTCGTTGGTGTGTCGGGTGGCACATCTACTTTTGTTGGAAAGCCATTTGGTGCAGGGAACTTGTTCGACAGAATGAAACCTTCCCAGGCACTAGAGGCAGGAAAGTGGTTCACACCTAAAATAGGAGGGCGGTTGAGTTTCCAAGGCTTTCAGTTTAAGGATGCCAGCATGAGTGTCCGTGACTATAAGATGGTGCATGCTGATTTTCTTTGGAATATGAGCAGCAGTTTTGCCACAAACCATGCCACCACACAAAGATGGGGAATCATTCCATATGTAGGTTGCGGCATTATCCATAATGAAGACAACGGCAAGAGTCCGTTTGTAATCAACTATGGTATGATGGCACAATACCAATTAACGAGACGTTTGTCTGTCAATATGGAATTGGGTGGAGCAACCACATTTCGAAACTTTGATGGCAAGGGGGCATCCAATAAGTTCGGTGACAATTTGTTCACCTTATCTGCCGGACTGACTTTCAATATCGGCAAGGTCGGTTGGAAAAAGGTCGTGGATGCCGCTCCTTACATCAACCAAAACAAATGGCTGGCAGATTATGTTAATGACTTGTTGGCTTGCAACCAGAAGTTGAACAAAGCTCATGCAGAGGATACTCATGCCATCACTGAAATGAGAAAGATTTTGGAGATTGAGGGCTTACTGAATACCTATATTGATCGCCTGGCATATTGTGCGGACAGTATGGAGTATCGCTGTTATCCGAAGAATGACTATAGTGGTTTGAACTCGCTCCGTGCAAGATTGGCTCACAAGGATTGGAATGGCAAAGGAAAACCGAATGCTGACGGACGTTCTATTGAGTATAGATTCTCCGCTTCTGATTCTGTTATATGGAACAAATACATTTCGGAAATGACAGATGGAAACAAGTGCATCGGTTCGCCTGTGCTGTTTTTCTTCAAGATTGGAACTTCGCTGTTGGTTGATACTTCTCAAATGGCGAATTTGGATGAACTTGCTCGTATAGCCAAAGATTATCATCTCAAAGTTTCTGTTGTTGGTGCTGCCGACAGTGCAACAGGAACGGATGAAATCAATAATCCACTTAGCAAGTCGAGAGCAGAGTTTATTACTCAACAACTTATCCTAAGAGGCGTTGACAAGTCTATGATTGTTTCAAAAAGCAAGGGTGGCATTGACAAATATTCGCCAGTTGCTGCCAATCGTCATACTGCAGTGAGATTGTTTGTTAAATAGCATTCATACGGTAAACGATAATCTGTAAAACAATGATTATCATAAGAAAGAGTCCGTTCGTGATGAATGGACTCTTTCGCATTATAGCTCATTTTCTAATTATTTGATTTACACCATTATTAGTAAATACTACACGTAGTATCTGCTACATATAGTCGATACTTTTACAATTCGAGCGCAAATATAATGAATTATAGCGATAAGTGAGGAATGTACACACTAACATGTTAGTCTTTTTGTTTAACTATATCCTAAAAGTTTCTCACAATATGTAGATTTGTTCAGTTTATTTTTTTATCACGACAGAACACTACAAATATGATAATGAACACAAATTAATATAGCGAACAATTTGTTCTATGTTTCATTCTATCCGATGCAATCTATAAAGTATCTATATAAAGCTCAACTATGTGATTGGAAAAATGTACACGAGAAAATGACTCAAAAGTCAAAAATGGGATTAAATTAGTCTTGTTCAATGAACATGCCCACGACAGTTATAATGAATAAGCGCACCCTCTATTATCAAAAAGTGGTAATTTTACCACTTTTCGTCACTACAATATTACCATACCACTTCATTCTCCCTTGGTTTTCCTTAGCAAATTTAGTTCAGCCCACCAGACCGTCAAGTATCGCCTTGCTATTGGCTGGTTATTTCCTTAGCAGCCTTCCGCCAATCAAAGATTGGGGTATTCCAATGAAATAATCACCCAATTCCTTGTCTTGTCTGTCTCCATGCCCGAACTCTTGATCGCACGTAAAATCAATTCCTTTGATGAAGTCGTAAAGGCTTCTATAATAGGGAAGAAATAGAAGTTTCACAATTTAATATTTACAGATATGGATGATATGATTAACGAAAGAGACAAAGAGTTTGCTACTGAGTTTTCACGTTTCGTGAATGGCAAAATGGGTTCTGCATCTAAGTTGGGTGCCGAGTTTGCTAATGACCACCGTTTTCTTGTGAACGAGAAGTTCAAGGTGATGATGGCTTTCATGGAGCAGTTGGCTGTAAACTATCAGAAGGGCTATTATGACCCTCGCAATGAATGGGCTTGCACCTTGGCACATGCTGCCATCGAAGCCTTGCGTGAGCAGCAGCTCTACTATCCATCTTCACCAGAGTATTCACCAAATAAATAGATATAGCTATGACAAGTAGATTGATTACACCTCAGTTGGCGGAGCAGTTGAAGCAATATCCGCTTTATTCACAGGACGGCAAGAAGAAGGATGCCATTTGCCAATGCGTATTCTTCCTTGGCAATCTCCGTTGGTATGTTTTGGAGGGACAGCCCGAAGGTGATGACTTCACATTGTTTGCCATTGTCGTTGGCTTTGCCGAAACTGAATATGGATATGCGTCCATCAAGGAAATGGAGAGTATTAATTTAGAGGTTGCACCCAATCTCCCCAAAATACCAATCTTGCAGGATATGACTTTCAAACCTTGCCCTATTGAGAATATCCCAGACGAGAAACTGCAGTCGTTCTTGTCTAATATGTATGATAGAGAGGAAATATAAATAGAACATCAGCCGTAGGCTTCTTGCCTATGGCTGCTAAAAATCAAACGATATGATACAGCAAAAGATAACGGAGATAGCTGAGATATTAGGATGGAGCGTTGATTTCTCCGAGCCACAAAATGGCAAGACAGATGTAAACTTCGCCAAATATACTTCCTATGGTCAAGATTTCAATTTCAGCGTGGAACTTGAAGACGATGATATGGAAGCCTTCATCGACAATATCCATGAGTATTACGAGAACTTTGATGTTGACGAGGAAGCGTACATTTGGATTGGCTCAGACGGTCACGGCAAAAATGGCGCACCTTACCACATTGCCGATATAGTCAAAGACATGGAGGAAGCCGAAGTCATGATGGCTGACCTTTACGAGGCATTCAGACAATATTATTCACAGTTAGAACTTCAAGCCGTATGACAATTGAACAGTATCTCCACCGCCTATGCCAAAACATCCTCCGTGAGCGTTTCAACTGGCGCAAATACCTCTCCACCCAAAGCTATTTCGGCAGAGACCTTTGCGTCACACCACTCCATGCCTCCTATGGACAAATCGGCTATACCATCCATTTCCCTTATTCTCGTGACCCGATGCCCGAAATCGCATACGATTGGGAGATGAACGACCTTACCATCGATGAGGAAGATTGGCAGAAATGGCTCGCTCCCGATGATGAAGAAGAAGATTGCGAAGACGATGATACATCCGAAGAATGAAAAAAATCCAAGATGCCTACACATTATTATATATGTGCGCATCTTGGATTTTTGATATTGCAGATAAAGGCTCGGCTATCTTCGAAATGCAGACCTTGCAACCTTTTCCTCTTCTATCTTTTCATCGCTTCCTGATGATACTGATAGCTCCACGTCCTTTTCTTCTTTATCTTTTTCCGAAACCGAAGCTGCAACATTCTCACTCTGTTGCTCCTTCATTTCCAACGCCACTTCATCTATTCTCTGTGAGAGAATGGACGTTGCCTTTTTCACATCCATCAAGGTGGTCTTGATGAAACTTGGTGACTCTTTCAGACTGCCAAGCCATGATTTCAGATAGGCAGCACTGTCTTCCTTCAAATTCTTGGTCATACCGTATTTCTGGCATACCAGCGCACTGCCCAACTCTGCCACCAGTTCCTCCCTTGCATATTCATCTGAGCCAAAGCCCGATTGCGGTTTGAGACGGTTCAACTGATCTTCCGCTCCTGTCGAGTGTACCATCTCATGGAACGCTGTTCCATACCACGACTCACCGTCTTTAAACTGTGCCTTTTCAGGAATGGTTATCTGGTTGCGGGAAATGGAGTAGAATGCATTGTCCTGGTGTTCGATGTTGATAGGACAAATCCACCTCTGTTCCTTGAACATCTTATCTACGGCAGGAAACGAGTACATGTCACCTTCCTGTACCAATGCTTTCTCTGGTTTGTTTTCGGCTTCCAACTTGGCATACAGTTCGGGTCTTGCCTCCTTCAAATTGGTCTGTGCCACATTGAAGACTTGGTACACGTTCAACTTCGGATAGACATTATACTCCTTCTGCTCCTCAGCACTCATTCGCTTGTAGTCGTCATAGGGTATCTTTTCTTTTGTCTCCTTGTGTACAATGGTGAAACTTGTCAGCATCACGGGAAAACTCTTCTCTCCCTTGTTGATGCAAACCTTGGGCAACGGCTCGCCATTAGCATCCACCATCTGCTTCTTGTTACCTTGCTTGTCGGTCTGATAGTTCAAACCCACTGCACGGTTAAAGGTGCAAAACACTGGTAGCTCATAGCCTTTCTTCTCACACAGCATGGTGAGCAGCAAAGCATTCATTCCGTTATACTCCCTGCCAGACAGGTTCTTCGGCCAGCTCAATGTACCTTCCGTAAACCAAGGCTTTTGCCATCCGTCTTTGCTTCCCAACGACTCGATCTTCTCAATCATCATGTTTGCGAAGGTGTCCAAGGCTCTGTCCTCAGCACTCTTTCCGTCGCCATTATTCTGTGGACTCTTATTATAATATGCCATAGTCGCTAATTATTTGGTTGATATGGTTTCTTTTCCCACTGGCTCAACTCCGCCACCTTGCAGCCCAGGTTGAGTCTTTCGTTATACAACGAGATTTCCAGCTCGCCCTTTGCCTCGATGGTGGCCTTCGGCTGCAGCCATTCTTCCTTTTCTTCCACAAAGCGGACGAAGCGTACCCATGTAAACGCAAATTCTTCACCAATCTTCTCTGCACTGAAAGCCGAAAACATCAGGAAAGTCTTTCCATTCTTGTCCTTCTTCATATCAATGTCCTTACCGACTTTGCCCTTGAACTCCATATCTCCCACGATGCCATCCTTGCTTTCTGCAGCAGGCTGGCTCACTTCGATTCCTTTCAAGTTGAAATACAGGTTGTCGTCTTTCTTCTTGAAGGTAAGCACACCTTTCACATCGATGCGATTCCCCACAACGATAGCTTCGGCACAATCTCCATCCATAATGCAGCTTACCATTACCGTCTTGTTGATACCTTTCTTGGCTGGAATCACCACATCTACGGAATATGTAGTAAATGGCATTCCGTCCTTTCCATTGCGAACCACAGCAGCCTTGCTGACGGTTCCGCACACACTTACGTTACATTTAATCATAACTCAAATACTTTTTAATTCTTTTTCAATCGACCAAGATGTGGAATTTCCAAGTATTTCCAATTACAATCAATCCAGTCACAGCATTTCTTCCCCTGATTGCATATCAGTCATCCATCATGGGTGCTCTGGTGATTTCCCGAAATAACCAGATGCCCACCATGACATTGAACCCGATATATCCGACAGCAGCATATACACCGCCCAACAGAAAGGCTCCGTATGCAACTGCCGTAAACAGCGACAGCCCCATCAATAGTAGAACTGCCACTGCACACCATCTTTTCATTCTTTCCTTCATGTTATTATTTTCTTTGTATTGATTGGCTCTGACCTTCCTGCTGTTCCATCACCTGCTCATAATTTTGCGATGCCTGTTGCGTCAGTACGATGGTACTTACCATTCCTGCTATGCGCATTTTCTTTGCTTCATTGCTCAGATTGGTGTTACCCAACACCTGCGATAATCTGCTAAACTCGGCATTGGTCAGTTCTCTTGCCACCTTGGTCGTGCCGTTATCTGCTTGCAACACGGCCTTTCCATTTTCTCCAACACTCAGCACGCATTCTTTCATGGTCGGCAACAATGGTTTCAAATCCACCTGTCTCTTGCTCACAGCCTCTGAGATTTGCGCTTTCTGTTCTTCTTCGCTCTTGTTATCTATCTGTACGGCGAGGGCAAGCAGACTGCCATACATCGTCGTTACCATTCTCATGATGGGGTCTGCGTTCGACAGTCCTGTGCTTGCATCTTCTGATGACAACAGCTTCTTCATCCAATCATCAGGCGACAGACTTGTATCTACCCCCGAACTGTTGTCTCTATACTTTGTCAACAGGTCATGGCCATTGTACAATGCCTGCTGCTTCAGATTACCTTTTTGTGCAATATCTGCCAAATATGATGCAGGATCCACGTCTCTTACTTTGCCATCTGCCGATATGTTCTTTACTCCAAAATGCAGATGCTCGCCAGTAGTGCGTGTGCCGGTATTGCCAGACACACCCAACTTCTGCCCGGCTTTCACATCATCACCTGCCTTTACAGAAATGCTTGCCAGATGCATATAGGTGGTTTGCACCTTGCTTCCGTCCGTTCTTGCATATTCCACCGTCACCGACTTGCCACCTCCTGTGTTGGTGTTATGGTTCACAGCCACCACCTTACCACCGTTCTCGGTTGTTAGCACATCATCATGTTTGGCTCTGATGTCAATACCCTTGTGCATCTGCTGCTTGCTTTTGTCCTTAGGGTCTTGACGCATACCGAAAGGCGAGGTGATAAACAGAAAATCATCTCTTTTCACCGGAAACGAATATTGACCATTTGGCTTTTGCGATGCCGTCTGCTTGTCAGAAGATGAAGTCGATGCTCTTTCTAAACTCTTAGTGTCTTCTGATGATACCGAAACTGATGCCGTACTCCTTGCATTTTGCTCTACACCGAACTTCTTACCTTCAGTTCTCATCTCCTTCATCACCTGCTGGTCATACTTCTGCAGCCCATTTGCCTCTATGATTTTTTGCAGACTTGCTGCATACCCTCCATTGGTCGCATAACCGCCACGTTCAATGCCTTTTGTCCATCCCTTATAGTCATCTGGAGATAGCTTGAAGCATTGACTGTATCTACTGCTGTTCTTCAATATCTTGGAATGATGCTCATACGAGTCACCCACCGTGGCATACTTACAGAACTTCTCGTTGGGTTTGTCATCGGTATATACCAGATAGTCGCCACCATTCTTCAACCAACTGCCCGATGCCTTCACTCCAAAGTGATTGTTGCCCAACTGCGACAACTCGCTTTGTCCGTTACTGCTTTCTAATATGCCTTGCGCCAAGGTGACGGAGGCAGGAATACCATATCGTTTCATCTGCTCCATCGCCTCGGCAGCATATTTCTCTGCGTATTGCTGATTCTTGCTCATGTCTTTATCTCCTCATTATTATCGTTTCATACCGCCAGAACGCTGCTGTTCCTCAGTATTTTGCTCCTCTTGCTTCTGCTTGGGTGCCTCCAACTGGTCACAGATAGCTACTCGTTCTCCTGCTCGGATAAGCTTAGGGAGATAGGTGTCAAGTGCATGATGTGGAAAGCCAGCCATGTAGGGACCAGCTTGGGTGTTTCGTTTTGTCAATGTAATCCCCAGCACTTCCGCTCCTCGCTTGGCATCCTGTTCATACATCTCATAAAAATCACCTACACGAAACAGCAACAAAGCATCTGGATGCTTGGCTTTCAGCTCCTTCCATTGCTTCATGATGGGAGAGTCCTTGGTCTCTTCCTTCTTTTCCACAGTAGTGTTATTATCTCTTTGAACAGTCGCCTCATTTTCTTCCCTAATATCTTTCTTTTCCTCAGAGGAAGCTTGCTTGTTCTCTTCCTCATGATATTCTCGATGCTCTTCCTCATGCTTGTCGGTGGAGACTTGCGTTTCTTGCTTCACCTTGGTTTCCTCTCCTTGCTTTTCTGATGCAGTCTGCTCCTGCACCTGTCCTTTCTGCAGGATGTCAGCAAACAAGGTTGCAGCAAGATGTTTCTTATATTCGTTTTTGTCCTCGGCAATCCACATTCGTTGCCATTGCCCTGGAGATACCACACGAGGCGTCAGTTTCTCTTCGCCTTCGATGGTCGCTGCACATAAGATGACATCATTCTTCGCCTTGAACACATTCACTTTCTGTATGCGATTCAAGTCCATTTCATTATGCTGGCCGCTACCGAACAGGTCTATCTTCAAATCTGGCTTTACCGCTGCCATAGCATAGTATTTCTGTGCCAATTCCACTCTCAGGCTGTCCATTGTGTCCTGCGCTTGCTTCAATGTTGTGAAGAAGCGGTTCAGATCTGCCTTGTCAGGATAGATGGAAAAAGGCTTTTGTCCTTCTGGCTTGATGTACATCGCCCAACGCTTGTTGTCGTCCTGCACCATCTGAATGCGGTCGAAGTCCACTTGCTTACTCTGCTCTACAGCATCCGACACGTCAATCTTTGATATATCCTCCAACTTCCAGTTTTTCAACCTTGCCACCGTGATGTCCTTTCCTGCAAAATAGCTGTCATCATGTCGATAACCTAATGCCCCATCGGGATTGTAGAACTTCACTGTTTCCAACCCTTCTTTCTGCAAGGCATGTTCGATGCGCTGTTTACTCATGCCCGACACCTCATTGTTCACATCCAATGATGCTCCTGCTGGCAACACAACATCAGCTGTTTTATTTTCCTTATCCCTAACAATCACCACAAATTTCTGCTCACTGTCTGGCTGCTTGGCTATCTCGTCTGCCACAAAATAATGCTTGGGTGTCTGCGATTGCATCTCGTTGGTCTGTTGCTCGTTCTTCGATGATGAATACTCCACTTTCTCGCCACGCTCTGCCTTGCGGATAACGTCCAGTGCATTGTTCACATCACTCTCAATGGCATCTATCAGACATGGATTTTCCTTCAGTTCACGGTTCCAGTAGTCCACCAGACCGATATTTTCCTTTGAAATCTTTGCCGTCATTCCCATTTCCATCATCTTGATGCCCGAAGCCAATTCCACCACCAGTTTCTCTTGCTTCACGGCATCCTCAGATGGTGCGATGCCATTCTTCATCACCATACCTTCTCTTGCCAGTCGCTGCTGGTGTCCTGTTGCAGTCACCACTTGGCGCAACATCTCCTGCACATAATCGCTATATTGCTCAAAGTTCTCTTGCTTTGGCATATACACAGCATCTTTTTCTGTGTCATAATGCGCCACTCCGCTTCCGTCCTTTCGCACGGCCATCAGGTTGTCTTTCATCTTCTGGATGAAGTCTTTCACCTGACTGCGCAAGGCTTTATCTTCATTGGCACCTACATTCGCCTTCACCACCTCTTCATACTTTTCCTTGTCTTTCAATGGCAGCATGGTCTGGTCGATGTTAAACAGCACTCGTATCTCCCGATTATGGATGCCCTTGTACTGTGTCTGATCGGTTGCCGACAATTCCTGGTAGTCCTTTCTGTCAATGATGTCTTCCGGATTATGACGGTTCACATACTTATTCCATGCATACCAGTTGAAGGGTACTCCTCTTTCATGTGCCATCACCGCCTCGTCTCGTTTCTTGGCTTCGCTGAACAGTGTGTACAGATTGGTGGCATATCCGTTCTTGTCTGAGTTTAATCCCAATACCATGGCATTGAACGGACTCACTGCCGCTCCCTTGGGATAGAAACGTGGATATTGCTTTCCTTCTTCGTTCAGCCAGACTCCATTGTTCCCGGCTGCTTTCGACAGGGCATCGGTAATCAGTGACACCTGACGCTCCGCCGCATTCATCTCTTGTGCACTTTTCTCTTTCATCGTATGATTGTTTTACGTTTTACCTTATCTTGATCTTTGAATTACTTCTCGCTGCTCAGCATTTTCCATCGCCTCGTTTCTTACTTCATGCTCGCCATAGCTGCGTCCTGCAACCTGTCTCATCTGGTCACTCTTTGCAAGAATGCTGTTGGCAAGGGTGTTGAGGGGCAATGCTCCTGCCTGGTATGCTCCAACAACATGCTCTGGCAGTTGAATAGTGTATGGTACTTTGTCAATGGTTGCCACTAGGCAGTTTCCTTGCAGCACAGGATTGGTAATGCGTGTATTCAACGGCTCGTCTGGATAGGACTTGTATCGTACCGCATTTGTATTACTGCCTAATGCCACATTGCTTTCATTGCCTTCTTGCTTGTTTGCCAACGCCTCATGTCCTGCTTTGTTCAACAGGTTGGCTCCACCCATGCCGATGAGTGTCATCTTCAGCAATGGATTCTTCACACACATTCCTGCCAAAACAGCTGCTATCGGCATCATATTGTCTTTCAGTCCCAATGATTGTGTCTTGCCTGTGAACATACCCACGAGGATGTCGGGCAGCATGGCTATTACATAACCGAGATTATTACCGATGTCGCTGAATCCGTCCAGTCCGAAATTCTTCAATAGTCCGTCCCACCCATTGCTGTTGTCACGCTCTGGCTGTTCCTGCTGCGTCTCTTCCGATTGTTGCTGTTCAGCATCTTCTTGTAGAGACTCTGCCTCATTTTTTTCTTTGATGATACGCTCAGCTTCTGCAACCTTGGCAGCTTCGTTCTTGGCCTTATCTTTCAGATAGGCATCTTCCTTTCCTGGTGCCACAATGAGCGGCACATCTTTGTATTTCGGATTGTTCCGCTTCTCTTGTTCTTGTAGAAAAGGGAACTTATAGCTGTTGTCTGTCCATGCCATACGTGTTATTGCTTTTTGTGGAATGTGTATCTTGTTGTTGAGCTTGCTATTGATACTTTTCAGATAACCATTGTCTGTCGCATTCACTTTCTTGGCTTGTGAGCGAAAACCGGCAAAGGCATTGCCGCTCTGCCCGAACACGCCCTTACTGATGCTCAGCTCCATGGCTTGCTCCTTACGGTGTTCTGTATTTCCTTTCTTGGTATCTAATGCATATCCCAATGCCATGTCGCTTCCAACAAAGGTTGCCAACGACTTCCAACTGCCAATACCGCCCATGGTCACGGCATCTACTACCGAGGCGGTAGCCTTTCCTGCAAACTTCTCCGTCCTGCTTGGCTTGTATGCCTTCTCGCCACGTGCTTCTATCTCTGCTGTCAATGGGGACTTCATCAGTTCTTCTTGCAGTCCCCATATACTGTCCTGGGCAGCCTTTCTCAGGATGTAGTCCATCGTTGACTTGGGTGTATTGTCCTTAACCAACTTGCCTATCATCAGATTTTCCATCCTTTGCGCTATGTAGGCGTATGCCAAGTCCTCACCACAGGCTTTCGACAGGGCATCATACTTGCTTCTGCCGATTTCTTTCACCACGGCATTGCGCCATTCACCAGCAATCGTAGCCAAGTCCTTCACGATGGTCTTATCTTTCCATATCTTCTGGTTGCACATCGCCAGATAGTCCTCCGTGGTCTTGCTATTCCATTTGCCTGTATGCTTCAACACATAGTCGGTGTTGTCGGCATAAGGATTGACTGAAGCGAAGATTCCTGCCAAACTACTCTGGTATCTGCCTTTTTCATCTACCTGTTTGTTTGCTAGGGTGTCTTGCACCTGCTTCATCTTGGGTACTAACTTACCGTCAAAATAGCTTTGCAGGCAATATTCCAGTTCCGTAAACCGTATAGGGTTATTGATCGTATTCATTATAGCGTTACGTTAAGTTGACCTAATATCTGTTCTCTTGTCTGCTCTATGGCTTGATGATACACTTCCATTTGCTTAGGAAAGTATTCTTCCAGCCAAGCATCTTTCTCTATCCTGTCATGGATGAAGAGAATGGCTTGCTGCAACTCTATCTCCACGGAGCATTCTCCTTCCTCCCTGTTATTGAACCATGCCTTTGTCCACCATCTCACTCCTGCACGGTCTGGATAGACGCTTACCAATCTGAGAATGTCAAAGCTCTGAACATCGATGTCCAAATCAGCAAGTGGGTCGATGATGCCACTTGTCCTTATGGCTTCGTCATGGAGTTTTTTTTTAGAACTTCGCTCAATGTGGACAGATAGATGCCATGCCGCAATGCCAGATAGTTCAAGAAATCTGCAATCAGCAGGTTCTGCACCTTGCAAGCCAAGGGCATGGCTCTCTGTCCTATACCCAACGGATTACTGATGGATGGCATAGCTTCATAGAAATAGTGTTTCGCTGCTGATAGCGAAAAAATGTTTCTCAGCGACTGCTCGGTATGTTGCGGTGTCACATACATCCCTCGATACAGGTCTTCCATATACGATGGTATAAAGCGCAGCATCAGTTCTTCTATCTCTTTCTGGTCTTTATCATATTGTGTGGCTATGCTCATATCGTAGGTCTCAAAGTCAGGAAAGCCATTCTTGCCTGTCTGTTCCATCGCCTTCACATTGCCATACAGCATGGTCAGAAAATCAATAGGGTTGATTTCCTTGCCGTCAAACTTTACCTCGAAATGCAGTCTATCACCGCTCAATGCCACGATATGTCCTGCTTTTACCATCTGTCCGAAATTCACAAACACATTGGCAAGATGGGCGTAGGTCACTTCATACTTGCCGTAGCGTATCACTTGGTAGATGCCGTGCATCGCATCGTTGCCAATGCCTGCTACCGTTCCGCTTGCCAAGGCTGACAGCAGATAGTGATTTGCCTCGAAATCCAGTCCGTGATGGAAGAATGGTTCTCCTGTTACAGGATGCTTCTGATTCCCATAGCCAAGTGCCAACTCTACATCCTTGCCTCGCTCCTCAAAGGGCATACAATAGCCGCTTTTCGATTGCAGCATCATTTCTTCTGTATATCTCATGTCGTTGTCTCTTTATCGTTTCATGCCACTTGTACGTGCCACGTCTTCTGTTTCATTTTCTCTTCTCCCATGACCACCTTCACCGTTCACAATATTCTTGATGTTGGAATTGTTGCCGATGAGCATCATGCCTAGCATGGCTCCTGCTATCTTGCCGAGCCAACCAAAACGTCCGAAGGTAAGGAATGCTGCTGTCACCAGTCCTGCAAGGCTCAGTCCCGACACGTTGCCTTTCCCTAAGTTCTTGAAGAAGTTACCAAACATCTCCAGTCCGTTACCACCAAAGATGCCACGGAAAAAGTTGCTCATGCCGCTCCATTTGCTGTTGATGTCACCCATGGCTCCATTCACGGCATCTACGGCTTCTCCTGCTTTGTCCTTCAATCCCTTTACATCTTCTACTGCTTCTGAGATTTTCGTCGTGGTTTCTTTGCCGACGACGGCATTACTGGCTATCTCCACCATACTCTTGTCATTGACAAGGTTTTCCCATGCCACATATCCTGCAGCACTGCCCACGGCTGCTGTCTTTATCGCACTTCCAGTGCTTCTCAGTGCTTGTGTTGGATGTACGGTAGCGTTTCCTGCAGATTTCAACCCTTGCTTGGCATAGCTTCCTATGCCTTTCAGGGTGCTACCACCATACTTTGCTATTTTTGCCCATATACTCATAGTCGTATCTTTTTGTTGTTATTTGATCTTTCCGTTCCGCTTCCATCGGTTCATGCAATCCTTCACGATGGTTTTCTTGTCTGCCTTGTCATGACTTCCTTCTTCTATCTCTGCCCAGATGTCTGTCATCGAGGTATATTTAACAGCTTTCGTCAACCGTTGCAGCTTTTTGTTCATCACCTTCAACTTGGGACGGATGCCGAATACTATCTCCACTCGTTCCTTCTCGGTCATTTTATTGCCTGACAGACAGACTTGTCTGATGTCATTGACAATCTCTACACTTCCCATGATCAGTTCCCGATAGATTTTGTTGCGCTTGGCAGAGAGTGCTACGGCAATGGCATTGCTCGGATGTTTATCCAATTGCTTGGTAAATCCTCCCAAGTTATCCACCAACCGGTCTATCTCATGGTAAAAACCATACACCTGTGCTGCGTATACCACAATGGAACGGAACGAGTTCAAGTAGTTATTGAACTCTCGTTGCAGGTTGGTGGTTCCTTCCACTTCCTCTTTCATCCAGATATGTCCGGTGGTCTGCATCAGCATCACCTTCTCCTGGTTCTTCAGCTCCTTCTCTGCCTTGTCCGTATAGGCGTATATCATTCCTGTCAACACCGGGTCGTTCTGGGCTTGCACCTTGCCAAAGGACAAAAGCGTCATTGCTAAGCAAATAATAACTGTTTTCATACTCGAATGCTTTTATATTATTATGGTGTACTTACCCTGGCTGCTCTTCGCCAACGTCCTAACGCTTGCGTAGCTATCTCCCCATTACTTCTATCTATCATTCCTGCCGTGACATTGTTCCACACATCACTCATGGTGTAATAGCGGATGCTCAGATACAACTTGTTCAACTTCTTCTGGAATGCAGTCAGTTTATCGTTCAGCTCCCACAGAGTCTTTGAACGGTCTGCTCCTGTCAACATATTCTCCGTTCCTCCTTTTGCCACAGCATCGTTCAGTAGATTAAACACCGATACCAATTCCGTTGCGGTCTCAACATACAGGTTGTTCATACTCATACTTGCCACGATGCCTTGCGGATTGTTTTTGATGGCGGTCTTCAACTTGGCGAGAGTGATGAAAATCCTCACTCCGTCATCATACAGATGGGTACAGGCTTTCAGCGACGAGGCATAACCGTTCACGGATTTCAAGTAGCTGTTGTACTTCTTCTCCCATTTGTGTATCTGGTTGAACTCGGCAGCTATTGCATTCTGCAACAATGCGGTTTTATTCTGTCCTTTGATTTCATTCTCTATCTCACCGTTTATCTGTTCGTTGCCTTCTGCCAATGCCATCCATTCCAATGGGTTTGATGCCACTTGTGCCTTGACTTCCGATATGGATGTCATACCAATAATGGCTATCAGCCATATCTTATCTGTTCGTAATCTCATAGATGCTCCTCCTGCGTTTGTTGGTTTCTACTCGTTCTCTGATGGCTGTCACCAGTTCTTCTTTCATTGGCACGCCGATGATGTCAAGCCTAGGCGTTGTCCTGTCTCCGGAGTATATGCTTACGGTTTTCAGATGAAACAGTTGCTGCATGAATGTCTGACTCTCATTGAAATCCACCACACGATACAGTTCCTGATAGTCCACCTCTCGATGGAACACGCCATGCTCATATACCAGCTGTTCATTGCCAATGACATATCGCATCCTGCATAGATAGGCTAGCCGATATGCCAAGCATAGGGAAAGCAAAAGCGAGAGGACAAACACCAAAGTGGAGAGAATGGCATCATCAATACCTGCATATACGAAGCCCACACTGATAAGCACAACCAGGTGCAACTCGTTAATGACGAACTGCATCCAATGTGGTTTGATGATGATATTTCTATACCGATATGTCTGCTGCATATTTCTCTTTTTTGATAATGGTACCTGGCTTTATCTTCTATAGCCCGATGTACGTTCTTTTTGTTTGGCTTGCTCTTGCAATTTCTCTGTTTCTTGCTCCTTGACAAACTGGATATAGTCGAAGTCTATCTCGCCTTGGTCTATCAGACGTTGGTCTTTTTTTCCAAGCAAGGCATCGTTCCAATCCTTGTATTGTCCCAGGGGATGGTAGGTTTGCACCATGCAGTCTGCAAATCCCATTTCCTTTGCGATGGTCTTGAAGTTCTTCACAAAGCCACGTCCTGCCTCGTCTTTGTCAAAGCCCAAATAATGGCTTGCTTGTCGGGTTTCTTCCAACATTCCCTTTATTTGTCCCTTAGTGGGTGTGCCGCCTGTCGAGACATACACGCTTTTCACGGGGTTGATTTGGTACTCTGCCATAGCATCGTAGGCACTCTCAAACCATAGGATGTTGGTGGCATCCTTCAATGGTTTACCTGTCAGGTTGGCTATCCATAGTCCTTCACTGCTGTTGCTTCCTTCTGCTTTTCCCTTGTATGCCTTACCGTCTTCTCGCCTGGGTCTGCCACGTTCTTCCAATCCAACGATGCTGTCTGGCTTGGATGGTAGCGAAAGGGGAAAGGCGAGGTTGGCAAAGCTCAGTCCGTCAGTCCGATGTCTGGTAGCCAAGAAGAATTGTTTGTGAAAGGCAAACTGTGTCCTCATATTGATGCCTCGTTCCTTGAAATAGGGATAATGCTTCCGTTGGGTGTCCTTTTCCCTTGGATTGAAACGTAATATGTCATAGTCCGAGAGATTAAAGGGCTTGGCATCACGCTTGGGCTCCACCACTCTGCGCTCACGCACGTCAATGGGATTGTTCAACAGCCTATTGCACACGATGTTCACCAGTCTGTCCAATGACATTCCAGGCTTATAGTCGTCAAAAAGCGTCGGATGCTCTTTGATAAATCCTATCACATTATAGTTTTTCTGCTCTGGTGGCTGAAAACAGCACTTGCCATTGCCTGTGACAATAAACTTGTCGCCTCTCACTCGCTTCCCTTGACTGTCAAATCTCACATACGATGGATAGCGCAAGCCATCTCGTTTATTCAACTGATAGCCTGCGTCTACCAACAACTCCTGTATGTTCAGTCGCTGCAAAAAGTCATTGTATGTCAAATCATTATTTGCCATAAGCGTATTCCTTTATAGTCCTTTACCCATGTGCGGATGCAATATCTCTTGATTCATGGCAGCCTCAAAGTTCCTTGCTGCTACATCCATCGGTGTATCTACTCCTGGTTTGAAATAGGGACGAGGTGGAGGTACTGCACCATGATGATGATCTACTATCACCACAGGACTTCCATGTGGTCGATGCAGTTCACTTCCCACTTCTGCAGCAACGCCCAATCCTGCCAACAAAGCCGCTCCTATCTTGGTTCCCAGACCGGTACGGCCTTTCATGTCGACCTCACCAAAAATCTTGGAAAAGAGTTTCATGCGGTGATAATCATCCACAGCCATGAACTTGTCATACTGCTTCTGCGTTATCTCATGACTTACTCGCTCTCCGTTGATGATGGCGGTCATGCGATACTTGCCTTTCTGTTCTGCTGGTTCCACTCGTATCTCACCAACACTTACCTCTCTTCCGTGCTTCCCTTCACGAAACCATCCCTTACTCTCCTCCAAGTCCTGACCATCCACAATACCTACTTTGTTGTTCACTGGCTCTTGCTGTACTTGCAGGGGTTCAGCTGTTGACTGCATCTGCATCCTGCTATCCAACTCCTGCTGCACCTCTGGACGCAAACCGATATGGATGCGCTCTTTGCTGTTGAGCATATCCATGGTTATCTTATCAGCGAAATCATCCTTGATGACATTATTAATTATCTCCAGTCGTTTGGCTACAGATACTTGCTTGATGGAATTGTTGGTCAAAGCCTTCAATTCTTCATCGTTCAAGTCATACACCATATCACTGTTGGTTCCTTCTGATTGGATGGTAAGTGTCTTGGCCTTCTCATCGATGATGATACCGTGCGAAGACAGGCATTCTTGCCATTTCTCGTTGGAGAAATATACTGGCGAACTGATTAGCTCCTTATAGGGCTTGGCTGGCTCTTTGCTTCTTGGACGTGTCTCTACAGGTGTCACCACGGCTTGCAGGTTTTGTAATACGTCTGCTTGTGGTGCTACCTGTTGCTGTCCTTTATAGTAAAAGCCATAGCCTCCAGAGGTTAGCTCACCAGGTTTCAGCCTTCTGTCTGGTCTTTCCGCTACCATCGGTGCTCCAGCATAGAACATCTGTCCTCCGACTCTGCGTAGATGATAGCCATCCTGCATTCTCGGTGTCCAACCCAAGAACTCTGGACTCCATCCCAACCGTCCGTACTCTCCTGCACCAATCCTATATCCATGCAGTCCCATAGCCACTCTTCCATTGGCATTTCTTGCATGGACAAAGTTTCTCGGCATATAGAAGTCTTTGCCTATAATACTGGTAAAGACATTGTATGCCTTCTTGTTGGCAGAGTTGGTTCCCCAATCGGTCAATGCCAACATCTGTTTCTCGGTGAGGTTATAGGTCAGCAGTGGGGAGTCGTGTCCCTGCACCGCCAGTTGATAACCGTCGCCATTGGCTATGATATGGGCTTGCATACCATTACGCATCAAGATGTCACGCATCTCTGGCTGCAGGTCCATCTGCCGTGGATTCAAGTTCTTTCTTATCGCCATAATATGATTGTATTAAGCGTTCTCTTTTTCCATTCCTTGCTCCAACAGTTCGTCCTTGTACTTCACAAACTGCTCCGCACTCTCGTTACCGATACACAGGGCATGTTCTTTGCAGTATTCCTCATACTCGTTCTGCCATTCCTCACTGAAATGGTTCACGTAGTCGAGCCAACCGTATTCACCATTCTGCATCTTTTCCACAAGGATGTCTTCTGTATAATATGGTCCTTTTTTCATTTCTTCCCTAAGTTTGATATTTTACTTTCTTGCGACAGATGACGCATGACGGCCAGCAGCCTTCTTCTGCTCATTCCACAGTTCCTCGGTATATTCCTCCTCTGGAACATAGTCAAGATTACCGTCATCATCCATTACCCAACAGCCATAGATGCCGAAGGTATATTTATCCCACTCTCGTTTGCCTTCCTTGCGCCACTGCTCACCATCGCCATTGGCATATCGGATGCCTGTATCGCTTTTTAGGTCGATACCCATGGTTACCGGTTCTTCATCTATCACAAAGGTCAGTGTCTCGCCATTCTGGATGGTTTTCAATTCGGCACCTCCTAAGCTCAGCTCATCAGACAATACCTGTAGGTTTCTGCCTATCACAGGTGTCGGCACAGCCATCACCTGGTTGGTCTCTCTGTCTATCTGCACGAATGCCTTGATATGTGCACCATCTGGCATATCCACATCCGCCACTACAGCCTTGCCTTGTTTCAGCAGTTCTTGCTGTTCCTTGGCAAAATTTTCCAGTGGGGCATATTTCAACATCGGATAGAACATCACATCCACATTTCCGTCTGCCATTCTTACCAAGGCAAATCGGGTTCTACTCTTGATACTATATCCTTCGTTTACCTCCATGCTCACAGGCAACACAGGTGATGGACGACCATTGCTGATGTCCTCCAGGACATGCATCGGCAGGTCTTCTATCATCTCATGGGTCAATCCATACTTTGCAAGTGTCTGATACGGCACTTCGCTTTCTTCAAATGAGTTTCTTTTCATATTCTGATTATATTTTGAATGATACTTTGTATAAGACCATGCAAAGTTAAGTTTTCGCGCACGAATGTAAGAAGGACAGTACTCTACTGCCCAATCTTTTCCGTTTTATTATGATTACAATGTCATTTCATACTCTCAATCATACTTTAATCTTATTTTATGTTATACTTTTACTATCTCTTATATTATTCTGGATTTCTTTCCCTAACTTTGCATCATGTTTGGAAAAATAATGGCATTATGGGTGGTTTGTTGTCTGTCGGTATCAAGCGCAAAGGCGCAGTTCAATACCGTCAGCAACAACGCATGCCGTTACAAAATCAAGAAAGTGGAGGAGAAACATCTGTTTTCTGCGAACTCATCAGTAGATTCAATAATGCAGAATCAATCTCAGCAGAAAACAGACTCTGTGGATAACAAACAAAAACAGTGGATAAGCAGCTATCCAAGCATCACTTATCCACTGAAATCTATCAAGGTCACCAGTCCTTATGGCTATCGCCGTGACCCTATCAATGGTAGAAAGTCTATGCACCATGGTATAGACCTTCAAGCGCATAACGAGTTTGTGTATTCTATGATGGATGGTAAAGTGGAGAAGGTTGGCTACGATGCTCGCTCTGGCAATTACATCGTCCTTCGTCATGCCGACTTCACCATCAGCTATTGTCATTTATCTAAAGTTCATCTCGCCACAGGAACTCCTGTTTTTGCCGGCACCATCATTGGTAAATCAGGCTCCACAGGACGTGCAACAGGCGAGCATCTGCATATCGTGACCAAACATAAAGGAATTATTTTCAATCCCAAAATTCTTTTTTGTTACATCAAAAGTCACCAAAAGTAGTTTTCTTATACATATTATTGTGATTTTTGTGAAATAATCTCAATTTTTATGGTTATATGGAGATTTATTTGTATTTTTGCATCCGTAACAAACAAGAACGTATGAACAAATGCTGATAGAATTTACGATAAGAAACTTTATGTCATATAGAGATGAGGTTTCGCTTAGTATGGTTGCTAGCACTACTGTCAAGGAGTGTGAGAGCAATGATAGTTACTCGAATGTTTCCATCATGGATAACGGCAAGCGTTATTTAAGGTCTGCCGCCATCTATGGTGCAAATGGTTCGGGTAAGAGTTCTGTAATTGCAGCCATGGATATTTTCAAGTCTATGGTGCTACGGTCATTTGTCGATGAGAGCATCGTTAAGCGTCTCTCTCTTCTTCACTATCGTTTTGATGTGGAAAGTACAAAAGAGCCTATTTCTATGCAAATGATATTCATCTGCAATGGAGAAAGATACAGATATGGATTTGAGGTCAGTCAGAACAAAGTGCTGACCGAATGGCTCTTCGTGTTACTTGAAGGAAGTACAAAAGAGAGCTATTGTTTTAAGCGTGAAGGACAAAATATCAAGGTCAACTCAAAAGTGGTAAAGGGTGCAAGAGGAGTTGATACAAAAACCAGAAGTAATGCCCTATACCTTTCCACAGCAGCTCAATTCAATGTGGAAGTGGCAATGAAGGTAAAAGAATGGTTTCGTAAGCGCTTCAATATTCTTTCAGGTTTAGACGATAACACCTTGGCTTATACTGCAAGGACTTTTATACACAATCCTTTGATTCGTGAGCAAATCCTCAACATGATTGGCATAGTGGATAATTGCATCAAGGATATGAACGTTAAAGATAATGTCAAGGAAGTTGACACGCAAGATACTCCTTTTGAAATATTGTCTCGTTTGGGCATCCATTTCCCGACAGATTCCAACCAACGGATTGAGCAACATGAGTTGGAAATTCTTTCAACCCATGATCTGTATGACAATGGGGCGGTAATTGGTAAAGAGCAGTTGAATTTCAAATTTGAGTCCTTGGGTACAACCAAACTGTTTGCTCTTCTTGGACCATTCTTCGACACCATCCAAAATGGTGGTGTGCTTGTGATTGACGAGTTTGGCGCAAGTCTTCATACACAGTTGTCAGTAGAATTGCTCAAACTATTCTATAGTGTGATGAATACCTTGGGGGCACAGTTGATTATAACAACTCACGATACAAACCTCTTGCGTAAGGATTTGCTTCGTCGTGATCAGATATGGTTCGCTGAGAAATCTTCTGAGGGTGCATCTGATTTGTACTCTCTAGTGGAATACAAAATCAATCAGGCTAATAGTGTCCGTAACGATGCGTCTTTCTCTAAGGATTATCTGCTGGGACGCTATGGTGCTATTCCTTATTTCGGCAATATCGATAAATTCATCATTGAGTATGGCAGCAAAAAAGAAGAGTAAGTTTGAGAACAAGTTCAGAAGCACTGCTGCTTCCGAAAGCCGTACTGCCAATGTGAGAGATGAGCGTAAGGTGAAAGATGAACAGCCAAAGTTGTCTTTTAACTTCAAGGATTTCGATTTCAACCAATGCCCTCCAGGACAGACTCTTGAAAAATGGCAAGAAGAGAAAATGCTTGATAAACTTGTAGGGCGATTTGTAGAAGTATGCTCTTTTACAAGACAAGAAGCGGTACAGCAGGGACTCTTGAAGGTATATGGTGATTTCCCTGAAAACAGTCACTTCAAAATTCCTCCGCATATCAAGGGCAAAGTATCTTGGGGGACGATTCGGAAAATCGGCGGTCAAAAGCCAAGGCTTGCAGGTTACATCATAGAATCTGTGTTCTATCCTGTATTCTTGGACAAAGACCATCTGTTCTATCCTTCTACGAAGAAACATACATAAACGAAAACAGACCGACATGAACTCTTGTTCACATCGGTCTGTTTTTGTCACAACCACCTACTTCTTTTATGCGTTTTTATCACAAGTGGTGTATAAGGGAATCCTTCTTGGGTCATTTTCAAGCCCTCGCCATCAAATTGAGTAATTTGAATCTCCGTATCATCTTTGATGTATTCACTTTCATAAAAGCATGCCAGAACAGAAAAATAAGTGAAGTCATCTGTTCTCCTGCATATCTTGTACCATTGGTCAGTCTCACTTTTCTCTATCAGATACTTATTATTGATGACACAGATGTTGTCATCTGCCACAATTTCCCATTGCCTTAATGGTCTGTTCCTGAGTCCGGGGATGTTTCTCACATAGCACCAGTCGCCTTCCCTTAAGATGTTCAGATAGCCACGCTTGAACAGGACAGGTCTTGTATAATGTTTCCTATGTGTGATAGAGTCAACCCAATAGCTTTCATTTACCTGTGCATCGTCCACATGCCAAATACCGTCTTTCTCGATTCTTATCTTATCTTTCGCTGTTCCAAGATATTTCTTGATAGGATAGAGATTATCAACAGGATAATATTCATAATGTTTATATGAATTCTTAAGCTTTTCTAAGCTCTCCTTCCTTTCTTCTTTGTCTCTTTGGGCAAACTCAGCCAACGCCTCACGAGAATCCACTTTCTCCAGTTGACTGCCGATGTTCTTCTGCACATAATATTGTTCTTCCTCATCAATATACAGTCGCGTGTTGCCTTCTCCTTCTTTATACAGATACACCTTATTCGGCTCGTCCCAAGGAATAAACCTATGCTTCCAGCTCAGTCCTGTTCCTACTTGCAGTTCCAAGGTCTTCACCGTCAGATAGGTCTTTTCATCAATATACTTCGATAGGATGCGAGGGTACAGCTTTTTGCCATCCTCTGTACTGAAGTCGATGCCCATCAGCTTCACACTTTGGGGCTTATTGGCAAACCACAACCTGTTCCGCAAGTCAATCCATTCCTTCCTACCTACTTTCTTTCTTATGTAGCAATAGGCAAAGCCATCGTTGGTCACTTCTATCTTCTTGTATTGGCATTCCAATATCATCTTGCCATCCTTATCCTTGATGCCCTTCAGACCTTTTTCGTCTTCTACAATCTGATAGCCATAGGTGTCCATAATCATCTGCTGCTGACGTTCATGGTTGATGATTTTCATCATCTCCTCATCACCATCCATCAGCACATCCATCCTGCAGTTGTGACTATTGACATGCATACACGTCTCTTGCAGAATGTCTTCAAGAGACGTACGTCCTTCAAACATACTCTGCCAATCTCTGTCCACAGATGGCAATCCAAACCGCTTATACAGTCCCACGTTGTCCAGTATCACGCAGTAATCTTTCCCCTCTGCCACTCGCAGTCCTCGTCCCACCATCTGCATATACTTAGCCAATGACAGCGTAGGCCTTGCCAACTGTATGAACTCCACATCAGGACAATCGAAGCCCTCCGAGAACAAATCCACACTCACCAACACTTCTATATCACCAGAAGTGGAATTTAGGGAAGAGGAGAGCGAGGAAGATTTGAATCTTTCAATAAGCTCTTGTCGCTCTGCAAGCGGTGTCTTGCTCGAAATCGCCACAGCTTTGATGCCATTCTCCCGATAGAACTCCGCAATATGCTCAGCATGTTGAATGCTGATAGCATAGACGATGCCTTTCTTTCCTGGCACATACTCCTTGATGGTAAGGCATAGTCTTTCGAGTGAAGGTCTCACATCCATCACCTCGTTCAGTTCCTTCTGCTGATAGTCACCATCAGCTCCTCGCTTCTGCAACGAGTCTATCAGCAGCTGGTCAGCACTATCTGGCTTGATGGAGTAGTAGTCATAAAAACTCAACCGTCCTTCGGCAATAAACTTCTCCATGCTCCATGAGCACAACAAGGTGTCAAACAAATCCGTGAATCCCTTGCCGTTCAAACGATAGGGCGTAGCAGTCAGTCCCAACTTCTTCGCCTTCGGATAGGCATTCATCACCTCTGCGTAAGTCTCAGCCAAAGCATGATGTGCCTCGTCTATCACTATCAACCCCGGCTTCTCTTCCATCTCTCCATAGTGTCTCGACAACCATTGTATCGATGTCACTTTGATGGAGGTGGATTTTAGGGAAGAGAAGAATCTTTCCAAGGTGTCCTTGATTTGTGAAACGAGTTCACGACGATGGGCTACCACCCACACTTCCTCTTTCAAGAACAAACCTACGAGGGCGGCAAGCAGATACGTCTTTCCCGTTCCAGTCGGCATTTGTACCATGACAGCATCATGATGCTTGAATGCCTCTTGCACTCTCTTCACCATGTCCTCCTGATAATCAAAAAGCTTTATCTTCTTCATTGTCATTTCAAAAAGCAAAAATCCTTTTTACCCTTTTACTTTTTTACTCTTTTACCTTTAAAAGATTGATTGTCTGTGTTTTTCCCGTGATGCCTGTTACCACGGCGATTCCATTGTCACGAATCTCCACCTTCTCATATTTGGCATCAACAATCACTTTTCCTTTCAATGTCATAACACCCCAATGTCTGGGAACCTGTTCAAAGGCGCAATAGGCACCGACAGGTTGCGCTATATGGTGGTAGAGGGGTGGCACGATAACTTTACCATCTACCTTCACGCCCCATTTCTTTCCTGCTTGATACAGTTCCACATGTCCTGCTTCTGACTTCTCATGCAAAAGAAGCATCTCGCTTGCTTCCATTTTCTTCTTTTGCAGCATCGCCTCATGATAGTATTTCTTGCCAAGTCGAGGCATCACAAAATTCAAATCTTCTTTTTCTTTCTTTGGGTTATTGCACCCAATATAGGTCTTCTTCAAATTTGAATCCACCAGGTAGTAGTCCTGCTTGCTGTCCATGACAACGATATGTTCACCATACAGGACAGCACATAACCAATACACATGTTCGTAATCATTACGCAGGAAACACACATTCCGGCTCTCTTCATTGCTCAGGCGCATCTTCCCTTCACCACCCTCATAATGGTACCATACCTGACAACTGGGAGCTGAAGGTCTGAATCTGAATATCATATAATAGCCATAATTCTGAAAATCATATTGTGAAGGACGATAGGGCAGAGAAAACTCTTCTTGGGTTCGAGACATGAAGATGTCGTTATATTCTATAAACTCCCATCCTTTTATGTTGACAACGTGTGGAGTCTCTGCTACGTTAGTGCCATCGTCGATGACAGCTTTTGCCAACAGGTCATAATAGCATATCGCCTTTCGGCGAGGTCGGTAGAACAGGATGTTTCCTTTCAGTAGTTTCATGTCATAGTAATCGCCTGGCTCCAGTACTTGTTCTCCTTGTCGGTTCACTACCGTCATCTTTCCATCAGGCAGCTTGATGATGGCAAACTCCCCTTTGCTATCCACAAACTCACGATACTGTATCGTTTGGAGCAATTCTTCATGGCTCATCACCATCATCATTTCCGAGTCTGGATGAATCGGAATATCGTCTTGCACCTTGCTCATCAGGAAAAACTCTCTTTCCTTCGGAGTCTCCTTTTTCTTGCCAACTTTCAGCTTTCCTTCAAACATCGCATTCCAGTTCCATACCTGCGAAGGCAACCCGAACACCCGATATAGTCCCACATTATCTATAATCACGCAGTTCTTCTTTCCTTTGGCTACTCGCAGTCCTCGTCCCACCATCTGCAGGTACTTGGCAAGCGACAGCGTAGGTCGAGCCAACTGTACAAACTCCACATCCGGACAGTCAAATCCCTCCGAGAAAATGTCCACATTCACCAGCACTTGGATGTCACCTTTCTTGAAGGCTTCAATATCTTGCTGTCTTTCTGCGGCAGGTGTCTTCGAGTCTATGGCTATGGCTTTCACGCCATGTTCCTGATACAGTTTTGTGATTTTCTGAGCATGAGAAATATTGATAGCATACACGATGCCCTTTCTGTCTTTACCAAATTCTTCCAAACTCCGATAGAGCCTATCGATACTCGGCTTCTTATTCAGCAACATATCCATTTCCTTGTTCTGATAGTCACCATCTGCACCTCGCTTCTGCAAGGAGTCGATGAGCCGTTGCGTTACACCATCCGATTTGATGCTTACGAAATCGTATGTAGCCAATCTTCCCTTGCTGATAAATTCAGGAACGCCCCATGACTGTACCAACACATCAAACAAATCTGTGAATCCCTTACCATTCAATCGGCAAGGTGTAGCCGTCAGTCCCAGGAACTTAGCTTTCGGGAACCTCTCCCACATCTCCTTATAGGTCTTGGCGAGTGCATGGTGCGCCTCGTCAATCACTATCATCCCTGGTTCTTCCTCTATCTCGTCGTAGTGTCTCATCAGCCACTGAATGGACATCGCCTTGACTGATGATAATAGGGAAGAGGTGTTTGATGCGGAATAGGAATGGAACTTTCTTACGGTTTCGTCTATCTGCGAAACAAGCTCTCTTCTATGGGCTACAATCCATACATTCTCCTTTGGATTGTTGCTCACGAAAGAGTCTATGACTGCTGTTAACAGGTATGTCTTACCTGTTCCCGTTGGCATTTGTGCCATCACGGACCGATGAAGGCGCAACGCCTTCTCAATCCGTTCCTTCATATCCTTTTGGTAATCAAATAACTTGATTTCCTTCATTCCAAAGAAATTATTTCTTCAACAGATTCTCAACATCCTTGATGGCTTTATCAAGGTCAAAAGCCCCTTTGCCTTTGAAAATTTCCCAACCATAAGACTTCAATTGTTTCAGCATCTTCGCAAAGGCTTCTCGCCAGTTGGATGGGGCATGTGGCAATGTCTCCATTACCACCTCATAGCCATCACGTACAATCTTTTTCATGCGAGCAGCCTGTTTCGGATAATCTGCGATATACCAATCTGAGTAGTTGGCACCACTGAAGACAATAGAAGAGGCGATAAAATTAGCATAAGCATAGTTGTTGCCTTCCAGATAAACATGCGCTTGCTTCATCCAACCTTCCAGCACACGCAGGCCATAGTTGAGGTCAGTGGAATCCTCCACCGTCCACTTAAATACCTCGTTGATTTTTCTTACAAAATATTGTGAAGGACTCTTACCCGTAGGCTTGTACTTGTAATTCGGTTGCTTACGACCTTCCTCTCTGTTACGCTTCCGCTTCCTTGCAGCTTCCGCCTCAATAGGGTCCTCACCAAGATTGAAATCCAGATTTCCCCATAAATCGAAGTCTGAAATCTCATCAGGATCTTCCTCGCCATAAGCATCCTCATAACAACTCACATGCTCACCTGAAGGTGTCGTGAAATAGGAGCAAGAACAGTCATCACGCTCATCCTCCTCGATACCATCCCATAGTTTTTGGTTGTCCCATCTTTCATAGACAGCCATGTCCATCCACATGCCGGAACCGTTAATATAATACTCGCCATTCCATCCCACTATCTGGCAGATAAGGCACATCTCCAGGTGTCTATCAGGAATAGGAGTCGTGACAACAACAGGAGCGTACTGTTCGTTATCCTTGTTCATCAAGGTCAACTTGCCATCCTTCGATGCCACCACCCGGTAGCAGTTCAATCGAATACCTCGGATAGTGGAAAGGGAATGTGCCGTTACAGCATCTCCCATCCGTTCAAAGCAATGACCAAGGCGTTGCATCACCGTTACTCCTTCCTTATCCTTCCAGTTGAATGCAAAATCAGAGGACACCATGTTAGATGTAATCCTGCTATCCTCATTAAAGAGCTGCAGATACACCTCTTCACGGTAATTACTGTTCGGAAAAAGCAAGCCGACAGCCAAGTCAGCATGGGCAAAGAACAAAGCCACAGACTTCAATTCGTTGAAATCATGAGACGCCACGCTCTCTTGAACCCATTTCACCAAACCGCTCTCTGGAGCTTTTCCAATGGCTTCACCCACAATCATCTTCACAGCGTTCACTGTTGGAGCTGACAACTCCATCAGTCCGCACCAATGCCCCACCATATCTTCCGAACGGCGATACAGCTGGGCATATACGCCATCCAATTTCAGATGTCCCATGTTCTCCACATACAACAGTATCTGGATAACATAAAACTCATTGATTTTCTTGCTTCCATCTTTCGCAACGGAGCAAATCCTTTGATATATATCGTAATAGAATGGCACCTCAGCCTGTAAATCCATCGTTGGATAATGCTGATGCTGCCATCTCTCTGCAAATTCTTCTCTTGTCATTCCGCTAAATAAGCACTAAATATTACTACAGGATGCTTCCCAAATAACTCTTGAAATAATATTTGTCGGGATAATCCGCAATAAGCTGTCTGATACCATTCTTGATAATTTTATCTACGGCAGCAGACTTTCTCATTACACGCTCTATCTGTCCCAACAGCCAGTTGAACTCCTTTGGCTTTTCCTTGAGCAAAGCCAATCTCTTGATGTCCTTGAATAGTATCTCACCCACAAAGGCATGGTCTTGCTTGGGTACGTACTTGATATATTCCGGATAAAGTTCCCACAGGTTCCAATGCTTATGCACAAACATATCTTTGAGCAAGTCCAACCGTTCCTCCTTGATGAGGATCTTGGCTTCTGCATCCTCATAATCATGCTCCCAATCGGGCATTTTCCAAAGCTCATCAAAGAAGACTGCCCAATCTTTTCTGTCTATCACCTCTTTCAGAGCCTCGTAATATTTGATCCGATAGCCACTGACGATAAATCGTTTCTTGCATTCTTCTATCAGCCAATCCTTGTCACCTGATAGTTTCAATGCTTTCACCACTTTGTCCTCCCATTTCTTGGAGTAGGAGTGAAAGTCATCCTTGTTATCGTCTATCACCTCAACGGCCTTCTTATACTCACCCCATTCAATGAGACAGTCGATATAATGGTCACGGATATTCTCGTCATCACGTTTCTCCCACATCAGTTTCTCTGCCTTTGCACGCTTTCCATGTGCTGCCCAGTAATCCGCCTTTTGGATGTAATAACGATAATGGAAGTATTTCTCTTTCTTGTTTTTCAGTCGTTTGCTGATATAAGCCAGATACGCCTTTTCATCATCACCGCAAAGCAACGGCATTGCCTCATCTACAAACCACTCAAAGCGCATGAAATAGTTATCGCCAATTTCCTCGCATTGCTCTGCTATCTCCCCAAGCATACCTAAGCGAGAATCCTCCTCTATCTCATCACTATTGATCAACAACCCCCTCACCATGTCTGCCGACTGGGTGACAATGTCCTTTAACATCTTGTTTTCCTCTGCCCAAACATCATATCTGGCAGGAGTATAAGCCAGATGGTCGTGCTTGAACTCTCGGCAAGTGATGGTCATCACATATCCAGCTATCAAGGCAGCATCAATCAGATTACCTTTCTTCTTCATGCTCTTGGCTTTCCTCAGCATCGCAGCCAGGTCTTGCTCTATCTTCCTCCAATCCAGTTGGGGTTGTCCAAATCTCTTACCCAACACACCAGCATGGGCAAAGCAAGCCTCCACCTGTTCCTTATAGTTGCCACGCTCTGGCTTCCAATATTTTTCCACCAAAGCGGTAGCGAAGTCCTCATGCGTAGCTGCATACTGACGGACAAAGCTTTTCATCTCCTTGCCCGATATTTTCGAGAGTACTTTATCTATCTTGTCTATTTGAGTGTTTGTGTTCATAATTATCTATAATCATTAATTTTCGAGGCAGTTATAGCCTTATTCCATCTCCTAAATGGAAAAACCTTTTGCTGAACATTCATGTAGTTAAATTGTGCAATATTACTAGCTTGTTGAGGACACTTTGGACCAATTATTGCAGAAGAAAGTGATAAAGGAAAATTACTGTTGTCTATTTCAAATAGGCATAAACTACTTGCTATACTGTTTGATGAATCCATAATCCATTTACGTTCTTTGCCTGATTTTTCAGAACGGATATAAAGTAAACGAATTTCCTGTTCGTCCTTGAACAAATAAGATTTAAAGAAATGCTTCCAAATATGCCACCTGTTAAATTTAAATTTCCAGCCATTCTTCTTCCATCGAAGAATTTTCCAAATAAAATCTAATTCTTCATGCTTCTTTTCTGATTGTCCATAGGAAACAGGAGCAAAAAAGAAAGAATCATTATCTATAAATTCTTCTTTTACATCATATACCAAGCATGTTCCCATTGCGTTTTGTCCATATAGACGCCACATCGTCAAATCATCGATTTTATTAGAAGCACAACATGAGAGAATATAACTATTATTATTATCTTTTATTGTTGTATAAGTTTCTGCATAAGCACCATATCCTATCCAATTATCTGCGTATGAAGTTTCTCCAATGTCGTTCATACAAGTCAAACTACAAAGACAATGATGTCTTCCTTCCAGCAATAAAAAAAGATTATTGAGACTAGTATATCTACACACCTTTGAGACATTCATTTGTGGAAGAAGTGCTTTAAAGAAAGAGTCTTCTATATTCTTTTTAAATTCTACATCTCCTGTAGTATCATTGAAAATAAAATTTTCTTCTACAAATAGCTTGTCTAAATTGTTATGTAAATCAACGTCTTCCATACTATCGGGTAAACACCCCAATATTTCTACAGCCAATTCATCTATACATAGCCTTTCGCCTACTGGAACATCTTGCTTTATAGCATTAATGACACTTGCAAAATCAAACACTTGAAAACGACATTCACCTCTAGTCCACAAATGGAATTGGTTTTCTTGTCCAAAATAGTATATACCATATTTAAGATTTACTTCTTGAAATTTAGTATAGAACCATTCTGGTTTTAACTCTATATGGATAGATCTTGTTATACCTTTATAATCGATTCCTACAAAAGGAATATTATCTCTAAATATAACCAAATCAAAAACATTCTTTTTACTGAAAAAGAAAGAAGACGAAACTTCTGTGTACATTTCGACTTGATATTCATCACCTAGCGCTTCAGAGAAACGTTTTTGCAGTTTCTCAATATCTTCTGTGTCTGGAATTATTATTGACATAATTAATTATTTTCTTTTTCTCTATAGAATCTAGCCTTTTTCAAAACAGGATAGTTATCAACATTTCGTTTATCCAAAGGAATTTCACCTTTTATGATGGATATGCATGTCTTTACATCATCACTATTAGTATTTTCTAAGATTTTGTCGATGATAGCATTACCTTGATAAGATCTATCCTCTGGTATCCCAAAGGCCAAATCATTATAAAAGAGATACGGCTCAAAGCAATATTGTTCATATTTTTCATTTTTTCCCCAATAAATGCCCAAGAGCAACCATTCAAGCTGTTTCTCTTCAGTATCCAAATAATCACTTAGGTAATCCCCAAATTCATCATTCAGCTCACGCATCATCTTCAAAGCATGACAAAATGCCCAATCCTTTGGATTGACTATTGAAGGAAATGTCCTCTTTATTGTTTCATTGAGTATATTGAGAAACAAATCACCATCTTCTCTAAACAGATAATATTGACTATTTCTCAACTCACCCATGCCATTAACTAAAATCATCTTCTCCCATAAGAAGTTACCGTCTTTCAACAAACTTACAAAAGCTTCTTTACTAATAACTGAATGTTCTGACCTTATAGTTGTAAAGTACAAATATCTTAATGGTTCCAAGTCATACTTGATAATCTGGTTTAGATATGTAAATACATTATGTATGCTATGATTTGGTTCATTACACTTACTTTCTGCATATAACCTGGCACTCAAGAAGACTTTATTGAATAGCCCGATAATGTCCGTATTGCTTTCATCCTCTTCCATATAAGTACGTAATTTCTTGAAATATGATTCAAATTTCAATTTGTTTTTCTCATTTACAAAGAAATCCTTTATGTTGTCTTGAGAATGGAAAATGCTGTTAAATTCAGGCAAAGAGATTTGTTCTTTGGATAGAGAATACGAAAAATAACTAGTATAGGAGATACTGTTTCTCAACATGCGTTCTTTGTCCCCACGTCGTTCTTCTAGGAACAATACATCTAGCAAGTGGTGAGCCACATAATTTCTCTGTTGAATCAGCTGCTTGTCATTTTCCTTTAAGTCTACTTTTATTTTCGGCTGTTTTTCTTCCTTATCATCTTTCTCTTCATTTCTTAGAGAGGCTATGCGGTTAAAAAGCTTTTCCATTAATTCGTTTTCTTCCTTTCGGATAAAGTTTTTCACTTCCATCCTCAAAGTGTATTCATCTTTACTTGGCTCCAACAACGTATCTTTTCTAGAACGAAGCATTTCATATAAGTCAGGCCTAACATATTTCAACAACTCTATCAATATCAAGTCAGCAACATCAATTTCATTTTTCCAACATTCCACTTTATCTTGATTGGCAGACAAAAGCATTTTTAAGTCAAGCGAAAACATGGAAATAAAGCGCTTTAAATCTCTATAATTAGGAAAAGCGTATTCCAAATAATCAATAGATAAGATTCCACTCTTGGGCAACATTCTTTCTATAAAAGAAGTAACAATTGTTTCTCGCTCATGAGCATCAGAAATTATAAGCCTTATTATGCTATCTATACTTGAAGTGATAGTACTACGATATATTTCTGCATCGTAGGCAGGAAACATCAATTCAACGTTTATGATTTTCTTTAAATATTCATCTGCATCTGTTATACTTTTGTTTTGCTCCAAAGCTTTGACCATATAATCCTTATCGTAAAATAACATAAAGACAACATAGGGGAAATTACCCGTGTTTCTTATCAATTGGATAATCATTGCCAATTCTGATGCTTGGAGTCGATCCACATCATCTATAAAGACTACGATTTTCTCTTTACATATAGAAAGCTTTGTCTTTATCTCTTCATATACTTCATTGATTGATTTTTCATTTTTCAACAAATCATCAAAAGCTTTAATCTTATAAGCATGTTGAACATCCAGAATGAGGTCCTTGTAGATATTCAGCAGTTTATTTATTCCAAGCCCCATCTTGCGACCAATCACACCAGATATACTATGAAAGAAATCCTTTACGATTTGTACATTCGATGTGCAAGACCATGGAGATATACAAACATAGGAAGTTTTATGCTGCTCCAATAGGTTTTGCATTTGAATCATAAAAGAAGTTTTCCCCATACCATACTTTGCATTCAACCCTATTGTATAAGCACTTTGTTTGTTATCCAACATGATGATTTCATTGACTAAAACTTTGGCAAAATGCGATCGTCCGAAAGAATCTTCTACTGTGGCACAATCTTCAAGAAACGCGCCTTGTATATGTCTGTCATCTTTAGCTTTAATCTTATTCCGCGCCCAATAGACCAAGTCAACTACAGGTACTATCAATATTGCCAAACAATAGTCCAGATACTGACAGAATGAGAAATGATAGAATGTCAGATGTTGATGACACTTTGAATAGATGCAAGAACCTATAATAAGTAGTGACAAAATCACTTCAGTTCGTGAATAACTGATTCGTTCCCGATTGATTTTTATGATAAAGAACAGCTCTGCAACCATGATAATACCGATGGTGATATCTGATTGCCAACTAGCATCTGGCAAATAGCTCACAACATGATCTATCAATGTGTGTTGTAACAGATTCTCTATCTGATGGTACCACACTATATACAGAGCAAGAGCCAATCCTAACATCCACTCATAAATGGATGAATTTTGGATTATCTCCAAAATCTTGTTCAACCGATTTTTTAAGTTATTCATTCTCACCAACAATATTAACTCCGTACACATTACCTATCTCTTCCAATAAGTCATGCTTCAGTTTACTCAAAGGGCGCTTGTCTTGATTGTCAGATAACATTTCTGTTCCAAACAACATTCTGTATATTTCTTCTTTTGTCGTTGGCGCAAAGTCCAGTAACACATTCTTAAAAAGACGATCCAAGTACGTTCCATTATTTTTCAATGCCAAATTCAACAATTCTGAAACCTCTAAATTATCATGGCAGTGATACAGTTCTCTTAGATGAAAGTCGTCAAGCATTTGTTTCTCTTTTACATCCGTAACATCAATGAAATCCACAGTCCATCTTTTTCCATTAGGCAAGTAACCAAATTTAAACGTAGGGTTTGGCTTGTCATTCAAATAAGGGTGAATATGCGTCCCAAATTTAAACAAAGCATCTCCTTTTGCCGAACTGTTGCAAATGGTGCAACTCGGAATAAGATTATAAAAGCTAAGCGACATGATAGGATATAAACTTTCAGGAAACCAATGATCTAAAGCTGGTCTTGCAATTCGAGAATCATCATTTTCTCTTTTACCATTTTTCAAGTCCTTGATAACAGTAAAAGTATATTGACGGTTACAATAAGTGCAAACTTCTTGTTCTTTCACCCTTGTTAACCAATATGACGTGCTCTTACTTTTAGAAAGAACCTTATTGTAGCCAAAGACTTCCAATAATGTTTTTAAAAGAGAGTACTTTTCTACTATCAATTTTTCTTCTGCAGTTCTTTTTCCTTCAATCTTATGATTTGCGGTTCGTAGTCTATTAAACTCTCTTTCATCATATTCAGGAATTAACTCTTTCATGATTTCCAAATGCAAATCATACAAAGGCTGTGGCTCATCTCTAAGCAAATGAACTAATCTGTCATCAGTAAAGATAGACTTTTGTTCCTCTGTTAACTTCTCAGAATCCTTGATTCTCTTAGCCAGGCTGTTCTTCAACTTCTCTACATGAATGTCAAGCACTCCACTGTTCACTTTTTTTAGATACCACATCTTCTTACTGATTATCTTTTAATTTAGCTTCCAATGCAGCTATTGCACGTCTGTGTTCGTTTATTTGGGCCTTCAAAGCCAATTCTTTCTCGCCGAATATTTCATAGTATTTTCGCAGCAAAGCCATTTTTGCTAATGGCTCATCTATCATATCTATCAAATACCCAATATAATCTTGCGGATAGTTATGTTTGATGGTTTCTATGTTCCAACTTTTAGAATTTTCTTGCGCCACCAGATACTTATCCATAAATTCCTTGTCTACACCATTTTTTTCGTTTTCATCAGCAAGCATATTAATCCCATATTGTGGATTCTCATATATTTTTAGTATCAATATAATGCGTCCAATCAACCATTGAGCAAAATCACCAATTGTACTATTGTGCAAAAAGAAGCTAGTATTCAACATATCGTAGATATTGGCTCCAAAAGTTTGGAGTTTTGTATCTGATTGCATCCCATTCTCTAATGCCAAGATATTACTTGTCGGTATATCAGACAAGACAAAAGGAGAATGAGTTACCATCATCAATTGTATTCCCTTAATATGCGCAAAAGACATTTGTTTGATACCATCTAAGATATATTTGATGAGATTCTTTTGAAATTGTGGATGGAAGTACAATTCTATCTCTTCGAGAATAATACAAACATTGCTATAAGCTATTCTGTTCTTATTATTGTCTCGGAAGACAGACTCTATGTTTCCCAAATGATACAAGAAAGAACTTACAACAAACGCTTGCTGTTTTTCGCCCGAGCTTAAAGTTTCAAAAGCAACATCATTACCATTTTGTTGATCAACCAACTGTATCTTAACATCAAAAATTGGAGGAGGAACCAAATCATCTATACCATAAATAAATTGTTTTCCAAAGGGATTACCTTTTGCAACTTCTTTATCTATGATCTCTTTTGCTTTGTCGGATAATAATGAAATATCATATTCCAACTGGTTCTCATACATACCATAGCAGATATAAGCCAAAATGTGTCTTATCTTTCTTGTTATGTGTGATTTATCTAAAGAAAGTCTTATTACAAGAGCTTTCAATTGTTTTTCATCAACTCTACTTCTGATATTATGATGGTTTGCATAGAAATATCTTTTATACTGACTGTACAGAACAGAAATTTTCAATGTCTTATAGGTCAAGTAATCAATAGCTTCTTGAAAATATCGTCTATCTTTATACCGAGTCAAATCTTCTGCTATTACAGCACCCCACAGCTCAACGAGCATTTCTTCAATCTTAGAAAATCCAGCTTGACTTAGATTCTTGTAATAGCCTTTTTCTCGTATTCGCTTAGCATTATAAGCATATTTTTTACGAGAGATTGATATGCCACAAACTTTCAAGTGTTTATTAATAACACGGAAGTTCTGCTTAGGCATAATCATCAAAGCCATCAAACGTTCCTTCGACAGCTCATTTTCCAAATTTATATTGATGTTGCCTTTATCCCTGTAAGGAGACAGTACTAATGGCACTTGATAACCATCATTTTTATGGAATATCCCGTTTAGCCAACTTCGCTCATCATCGGTTGCGTATTTCTTCTTTCTGATCTTTGCCTCATAGTCCAAGGATGTATTTTCTTCCTTATAGTCTAAAGAATTATAAGCATAAATGGAATAGTTGTTTACCAATGTATAAAAGAAGAATTTACTAAGCTTTTCTTTTATGGACATATCATCGCCTTTTCGATCCTTCCATTCTGGTATGGGTGTAGTATCTTCTACTGGTATTTTTGGTTGCTCATTGTCAAATATATCAGGCGTTGTACATGCTACAAACTGTAGTTCATCCTTATTCTCCTGCTGGAGACTGAAAGATTCCAAAGTAACACTTCGATTTTCGACACTTACCATATATGGAAAGCCATCTATTGAAAAATACAATCGTCCCTCTACACCATCAATGTAATGCAAGTGTTCAAAAGCCAAAGTCATATTTTGCTCACCAAAGATACTCGTTGCAAAATTATTGATTAAGCGAATGATAAACTCAACTAATGAGCTTTTACCAGACCCATTTTCTCCAACAATAGCCGAGATAGACAAAGATAGTCCGTTTTCCGATTGCAGATATTCATTGTAGGGAGATTTGTATAACATTTTTTTCTTAGAGCGTATGATTTTACTGCCCTCAAAATGCCAGCCATCGCAAAGGAAGTACGGTGTAAAGGCTTTTAACTTACGCTTACCCACACTACCTTCTGATGTAACAACAACTGCAAAAATATTAAATTCTTTCATAAACTAATCTATAATGCTAGGAAAAAGAACTAAGCCCCATCCATTAAACAAACTTATTATAGGGTAGAAGAGCAGTTTCCCTAAATTCATCACTCTTTCGGTCCCTCCCGACACCAGTCGAAGAGTTTCAGGCATTGCAACATACCCTCAAAATACCCCATAACATAACAATGGTATAAGAAAAACTATCATTTGTGTTGGGTGATGTTTGGTTTCATATTGCTCAAAGTATTATTATCAATAAACCATCGCTAATCTTTTTATCCCTAATTCTTTTATAGGGCTAATAGCCGTTCCCAACTCATTAATGATATTACCATATTCTACAACTAGCTTGACAGCATCAGATAAATGTAAATTCTCAGAAATATCAAGTTGTTTGCAAACATCGTTATCACGATGAGCGGCAACGTTGTTTCTCACATGTTTTAATTCGTCTGCATTGTCTTCCCTGAATTCTGCAAGACATTTCTTCACCTCTTTCAAGGCAGAGTAATCATAGCTTGGAAAATTGGAGTTAATAAACTTCATTATCTTTCCTGTATTTTTTATCAACTTCTCTGATGTCTCATAAATAGAAATATATGCACTCTTTATGGCATCTTGTAGTTCCCATGAATTATTATCTGCAGATAGCCGCTTTGTATATTGCTTCATCTCGATGCTTGCCATTTGTATATGTCCTAACGTATTCCAAATAGTCAAGTTATCAGTGAATGCTTCTTTCTTGGCTGTCCATACAGGTATTACGGAAAGACTCGCTTTATCTAAAACCTTATTACACTGCGTAATATTTGTTTTGCAATGTTTGATACCTTTCACAATTTCTTCAAGACACGCTTGCTCCACTTGCAAGGTTGAATCTAAGTTGTGCCTTAACTCTTCTCGATTCTCTTCTATGCGATTGAGAAGAAATATATCTAATTGGCTCTTGTTATTTTTCATTGCGGTGTTTTGCTTTATACTGTTGCATTCTTTCTTTTAAATGCAACCTATTAATAATTTTGTCTTTATCCTCAACTACCTCTGCATATTCGGGATTATACATCATTAAAAAAACACTGATAAAACCATCCATACTATTTTGGATAAAGTTCTCAGCACGCGCAATGGTTCGCTTCCATCTATTCAATTTGCATTCTTTTACTGTATATTTTCCCTTATCTGTGATACCCATATACAGAATGTCATTCTTTATTTCAATGTGTTCACTATATCTATCAAAATAAGGATTGACAAAAAGAAATTCTTCACCATCAGTAGGATAATCTGTTACTGCCATGTCCTTAAGAGACTTCTTAGTACTTTTTGATGAATTGCATAATTTGCAGGAAAGAACCAAGTTATGTGGAAGAAACATCCAGTCTAATCTACTATTCTTGTTGACAAAATGTTCCAACTCTGCAGTAGCGTTCTCTTCATGTATCTTCATTCTACAGAATGCACAAAGTCCATTCTGTTTTTTATGAAGATAATTACGCATGTTTTCCTTAAACGAGTCAAGTTCTTTGTCTGTCCACGAACGAACAGTAAGACCTTTGTTCTGAACAATAGAAATCGCGTGTTCATCTTCTGGCTGCAATGAATAGGGCTTGTCTATTATAAAATTCTCTTTTGAGTTCATAACAGAATCATTCCTCAAACGTTTCAATAATTGTCTCTATGATTTTCTTCATTGGGTCGATGTCATTCAGATTGCCGACAATCTCTTTCAAGAAACTGATTTTACTCAGCACTTCCTCCTCTTTCATAGTATCATAGGATATACCATTCATCAGTTCTCCAACAATACTAGCTAAATACCGATTACGAGTTGTTGGCACATGAAAGACTTTCAATAACACTTCTTCTGCCGACCATCCATAAGTATTGCTTTCTATTCTTTTCGCTTTTATCAGACGATGTTTGTCTTTATATAGATGCAGCACTTCAGAGCGTTTCATCGGTAAGTCTGAAACCAAAAAGTTACTATGTGTAGCTATCAACAGATGGCAGGGTTGTCCTCTTAGACATTTGTCTAAGTAGTCTATAATTGACATTTGCCATGATGGGTGTTGGCTTATTTCTGGTTCGTCCATCAGGACCAAAACATTTTTCTCTGCTACAGAAGCAACACTGATGATGGTTGCCAACATATTGAATTCTCCAGAACTCATGTCTATGCAAGAGACAAACTCCTTGGAAACTTTACGAAACGATATTTGACTCAGGTTGATAACATGCATCTGTCTCAATTTGTAGAGAGCATAAACATCATGTTTCTTCGTTTCTAAATCATTTCCATCTGTAAGATCAATATTCATACTTATGGCAGCCTTGTTTCCTTTTATCTTCTCATAAAAGTCAAACAAGACTTGCTTTTCATCAAAATTCAGTTGCCTGAATTTCTTGCCTGCATAAGTAGTTTCCTTTGCTTTCATTTCAAAGTCATTCAACGTTTCGTTAAAGGTAAATTTTTCATTTACTGCTTGTAACTTAAATCGGAATGATATATATAGCTCGTACCCAATGGCGTTGATGGCATTATTGATTCGATTCAGTTGTTCTTGCGAGGCAGAAGCTATATTACTGAGAAGAGTAAACAAGATGGAAGTCGGTGAAATCATGTTTCCATTGACTTTTGCGCCTATATACTTATAGAAATGAAACAGCTCTCTTTCTTTACTTCCCGGAACCTTAAACTTATCACAGATGCTAAAACTGGTAGTCACAATCCGTGGCAGATAATCGGGTAAAACTGAGTTTTCTTCTCCGTCTATATAAAAATGCAAGCGTCCTTCTCTCCAATCTAATTTGCACACAGCCTCATTCATATAGTAAATAAGCGTAGTGCAAAAGATGTATTTAGGACGTCTCACCATCGAATACATGGTATAGCTTATCCAAACATAAAAGAGAAAATCAACGATAGCCTCTAATATAAGACTTTTACCAACGCCATTTTCACCAATCAATAGCGTGTATTGACTATCTTGTAATTTACTTTCAGGTTGAGTAAAATCCAACGTGAAAGAATGGTTATCATCTTGCAAAAAAGTTGCACTTAATATTTTGAATGTCATACTGCTTGATAAACTATAATGAAATTTGTCCTACTTTAATAATTCCTTTTTTGTCTAAACCCAAAAGCTGTTTTGAATTCTTCCATCTTACCATGTACTTTCTTTACATCATCCGAGTTTTCTAAGTTTATTCTTCCATTAAAGAAATCAGTTTGAATCTTTTTCAGGATAAGAACTATATCATTCATCCTTCTCAATTTGAGTACATCAGTCTGGTAAGGTGCCAGCAGAGTTATACCTTCGATTGAGGTCATAACCCAGTACAACAAATCCACATCATCTGAGATGTATGACTTTTCACCATCTAATTTGATGCATTTTAATGAATTATTGATCAATTCAAACAGCAATTTATCTACGATTCTATTACGTTCTGGAGAGGTTTGGAATTGAGATTTGGTAGTGAAAGAAGCAACATATACAAATGTGTGAAGTAGCTCCAGTTTCTTTCGTGTAGAAGTTAGTTCTTCGTTTCTCTTCTTTTCCGAGCTTTCAAATTCTTTCTTCTTATCTTCCAACTCCTTCAGTTTCCCATTTATTTTTTCTTCATGTTCTTTCAGTTTTTGCAAAGCCTCTAAATAGTTGGAATTTAACTGTTTGATATATTCGCTGTCATTTTTATGATTAAGGTAGGCCAAAACAAGCGGAGCAAAGCCACAAACTATTCCAAGTAGCAACAACCACCAACTTATAGCTCCATTAAACTTGTTGATGATATTGTTTGTTTCTTGTCGGATGTCATCTTGTCTGCTCGCTGTCTGTTCCTCTATTTCCGAAACACAACGCTGAAGGATTTTCAAAGATAGTTCTATATCTTTTACTTTTTCAACCATTGCGCTATCTTTCTTTAGCGTACCTTTTGATGGTTGACTCAATTCTTTTTTAAGTGATTTGCATAAACTATCTATTGTAACGACAGGTCTTTCAGAAACAAGCCTTGACTCATTTCTGGTTTCTATAATTGAGCCGATAAGCATTAATAATGATATAGCAGCAATAATGACAACAAGCGCGAAGATTTTACGACTGGAATATTCCCAATCACGATAAACTCTTTTCATATACTAATAACATTTTTCAAACAACGAATATGACTCCAACTCTTGCCCAACGTAAATTCCATCCTGTTCATTTATCATATCTTCTTTGAGAATAACACCTTTGATGAACCCAATGTCATCACTGTTTCCCAAATCTTTTATGACCGAAGATACGCAGTTGAGTACAACTTCATCATGTGAGAACAAAATAATCTGCAACTCATTTTTATTCCCAAGCTTTAATTTTTCATAAGTTTCATATACTCTCCTGAAAAAGCGGTCAATATTGACACTATTGTCAAAATCGCTTGCAGTAAAAACATCATCAAAAACCAAAGGAGCATTTATATTCCATATTTTCATCGTCATAAAAGCCATGGCTACTTTGATGCTAATGGCATACAGCTTATATCTGAAACTATTATAAAACATCTTTGGACTTACTGTTCTTTCGCCAAAAATCTCAGCATTTCTTATCTTTACTTCAATCTTTCCATTTTCTTTTTCTATATAGATTTCTTCCTTTTTGTTGAAATTTTCTTCTCCAAAAGCTTCATACATCTCATCCAAATTTGTAAACTCGTTAAGTATAGGAACTATTATTTGCTTACAAGTCTCATATACATCATTCAATTCTTCGTTGTAGATAATCTTGAATTTACTGCAAATATCATCTAAGTTATTTATATGAGTAGAATTAATACTGATACTTTCTATCTCATGAAATCTCAACATATTGATTTTTGCCTCTCTCTCTGTTTTTATCAATCTTTCCAAAGTTGAGATGGCACTTTTTCTTCTTTCGGTTTTATCATGACTCTTAAAAATATCCAGAATAATTGTTATATATTCAATACATTCTTTGGCAAATACTTCTACGGGTTTCAGAGATTGATATAGTGATAAGGCTTCAATCGGAGAGGTCTCCATCATTTTGCCTACTTTTGCATAGTTCTGTTCTAAAACTTTGTTATTATCAAAGAAACGAAGATTCGTATAAGGGGTAACACTCCATACGCCAACAAAATGTTCCACATTATATTTTATGTTTGCAACCAAATCTTCAGTCTTCCCCTTTACTGTCTCCTTATACTTATCACGTTCTAAGTTTTCTTTCATGGCTTTCATTTTTTTCAGTAGTTTTTCGTAACTCCATTTTTCCAATCCTGCAATTTGCAAAATGTCATCTTGCAAAATCTCTGAAAGTTCAGTATTGTAAGTAGGCTTTTCAATATTGGAATCGATTTTATCGCTGAAGTATTTAACGGTTCCTTCCAGTTGTGCTATTAGATCTCTTACCTTTGTTAAGTTCAAATCACTAATAAACACTTCTGACAGGTCTTCTTCCTTCTGGATTTTTGCCAATTCAACATCGCAACAAAAGAAAGGGCGGAAACTAAAATTTGAATTTATTGGTTCCAATAAACGTTTGAATATCTTTTCACCTTCAATAACCTCTTCTTCATTTATTTCCAAGATGATATTAATATCTTTTTTATTAAAATTTCCGTATGGGAAATAACGTTCCCTATCAGTTATGTTCCTATACTCTATTGTACTTATATGGGTATTTGAAAGCATGTATTCCAAACCTGTAAAAAGACTGGTTTTACCAGTTCCGTTTTTTCCTGCTAGGAATAGGGAACAGACCCTATTTCTATCATCAATCATATTTAAGGCGAATGGCTTTCCGTTCTTTTCGTTGAATTTGCGGAAATGCTTTATCAAATATTTTCTTACACGAAAGTCACGCTTTATATTGTCTCTTTCCGTATCCAATAACTCTGCCCAGTTATGTTGACTTTCACTGTCAGTTTCCCATTCTTCCAAACCATATGCAAACTCACGATATGATATATCTTTACCTTGCTGTAAAATATTCCATAAGACGTAAGCTTCTTGGGACTTCAAAAGATTCTCAGGCAAACGTTTAAAAAATCTTTTTATTAATCCTTCCATAAATCTTCCATGTTAAGCCTAAGTAATTCTAGGGCATTAGTGCGAAATTGGTGTTCATTCTTCATTGTTGACAACTTGCTTTTTACAATTGCAAACGAAGATTGCTGATCAATGTTTCTAAGGGCTTTTATGATGTTGGTCTTGCAATCATTTCCTCCAACGATTAGATAACCTATTATTTTTAAAATTAGGTTTTTCTTGTTGTTGGATTGATTATATATCATTGTAAGATAGTAATCCTTAAATAGAGATAAATCTTTATGATGCCTACTGGAAACTAATCCTGAATTAGTAGAATTCACAGATTCAGCAAGAATCGCATCTATTGAACTTTTCATTTGTTGAAAAGCTATAAGCCAATTAGAATCATCTTCACCTTTATTATTCTGAATATCTGAAAAAAATACAGATAGAACTTTTATGCCTTCTTCAAGCTTTACTTCAAGCGGCTTCTGAGCGAAATATGTACTAAAATATAGTACATAGCAAAATGGTGTGAAAATATCTGGTATAAGGGCATGCAGATCTTTTATTTTCTCATGAATCAAGTCTGTAACTTCTTGTGGCAAAATTGTTCCAGAATTAATTTCATCCATTATCAACTCATTGTTTACGATGAGTTGATTATTTCCTGTCTCTCGGAAAATATCTAGTTTTATTAAAGTGTCAATTACAGGATTTTTATTGCCATTCATTACCTCTACCAATTGATAGCAATGATTCTCATAAATGATATTTACCTCTTGGTAAGAATACTTATTTAATTCACATTCTTTGTAAATCCAGGAAACAATATCATTGAATAATCTCTTGTCTAAAGAAACAAATCCTAGAACATCCATTTCCAACCGGGCTATCATGACACATAGTCTAGCCCAATGTGAAACAAAATACATCTCATTTTCACCAGAACGAAAAGCTCTTATCCATGACATACCGGAATTATTTTGAATGCGTATATATTGTGGTACAATGGAAGCCTTATCAATTTGTGAATCTAACCATTTATGCAATTTGGTTTCTATGTTGTTTGTCAAGGTATATTTCTTTCTTAACAAATATAACAGAGACCCTATTGTATGCCCATAATGCAATCTTTCATATCTATTGGTATAGTAAGTTCTGTTCATCTTGTCAAGCATAGCATTTTGTATATAAAACAGGGACATCAAAGTGTCATCCTCTGTAACAAAACGTTCCATTAATTTAGCTTGTTGTTGAAGATAATAATCCTTATACTCCAAATTCTGCGGAAAGATCTCATTATGCAAATTTGTAATATTCTCTTTAATATCAAACACATACTCAACATTGCCAGCTAGACTTTCGCCAATTTCCTCCCACCATTTGATTATTTCACCTGCTATTTTTGATCCAAAAAGCAAGCGTAATTCTCTTGTTCTCAACTTACATCTAACAACATCGTCTGTAAGTTCTCTCAACTCGTCCTGTATGTATGTCCAATAGTAAGAGAACATATCAAGAGAATATAGAAAGTTTGCCGCTGTTGTCAATATTCTCAATTCATAGAATCCCAATTGCCGATTATGAAAGACTTCTAAAATTCTATTCCAGAGTTCTTTATATATAGTATCGTCAAACAGCTGGAAACTTTTTATTTCTTCTTCTTGAAGTGAATTGGCACAGATACTAGATAGTAATAAAGAACCATTTTTATAATAGCCTCTAATCTTTCTGCATATATTATTGTTTTCTGATAGGTCTATACCAAAAGTGTAATTCTTCCTTTTGTCTTTCTCGTCAAACATAGAGGATATTTGATACACCTTATATTGTCTATCATCTCTTATTTGCACAAAATCTTTCAACAATTCTCTACTACAGTTAGCCATACGAACCTCAAAGACAGGAAACTCTATCTCAAAAGGAGTACATTGTGTAGCAAACTTCATGCTCAGACAGTTCACAAAATAGTGCCCCGCTGTTCTTTCTACGACGGTCGTCAAGAGCTCTTCGTTGAAAGGCAAGGTCAGTTCAGATGCTTTGATACAACAAAGGGGAATTATTTTTGTTTCTGGAGCGTATTTCTGTATGAACTGATACACTGACAAAAATGTAGAACCATAATAGATTGCGTCATCTGCTAATAAAAGCACTTTTACTTTAGACCAATCAATAAATGGTACCGTAAACTCTGTAATAATTTCAAGGCTATCCCATATACTCCCTAATTGTTCATGCAATAAGTCCATGAGTTTTGGAGTTTTCCTTGATATTGCACAAAAATATACTTTACCTTCAGTATCTTCGTGTCTCTTTATTATCAAGTTCACCTGTTCTTTTATGTGCTTGCAAAATGCATTCACATAACTTTTGAATTCTTTGGTATAACTTATGTCCATAATATTGGCGTTGTGTCGTTTGTAAAAACGGGCTACTAAGCTCCATCACCGAAAAGTAGCTCAAAAAATGGGAGAGGGAGCCGTTCGCCCGTAAATCTATTATTTCTTGTTCTTCATCCGCCAGAAGAAATGCCATGTTCTGAAGATAGGCTCACTTAAAGCCTCAGCAGGATAATATCGCACGAAGTGCATATTTCTCCATATCTTCAGGAAGTATTTCTTTGCCGTTCCTTGTTGGGTGAAATGCCCATACTTGGTGAAGTGCTGTCCGAAGTTGCCACCATTCAGTATCTCTGCTAACAACAACTTTCCTCTCTTCTCATCCATCGGAGCTATCATCTTCTCTTCTGATAGTCCCAATGTCTCATGCAGCACATACATCACCGCATTTGCAAACTTCCACAATCCAAGATGCTGCAGTTCTCTTTGCAAAGTATCCTTAATCACCAATAACTCATCATTATTCACTACATAGTAGTAATCAATGATTTGTCTCATTCCAATCCCTTCATCGAAGAAATGGTGATAAAGATGTGTCAGCTGATAAATCACATTGAATGTCGTCGTAGGTATAGCGATTTCTCCAATACCGTCTGATAGACTAACAACATTTGAGCATTGCAAATCCGCATTCCGTTTGAACCATTTCTGCAAACGTGCATTATAGATAGGATTATTCATTGTGCAAGGGAAGAAATGCAGCTCTACCGGTACTCCATCTACAGAAGTTTCTATATGATGATACCTTATATCATCCCCAAGTTTGAAATGCTTCTTGGCATATTCCGTTATCTGTTCTCGGCTTGCATTCACCCATACATCAATATCTCCTGGATTTCGGGAATACGCATTTGGATACATCAAGGCATTCCCTTGTCCTTTCAGGATACTGCATCGCAATCCGTCGCCTCTAAGCATAGAATAAAGCTTGCTTGCCACCATATTCACCTTCATGTTTTGTCGATGAATTTGTTGCGCTGCTCCCATCCAAGTCATCAGCAAGTTCCTTTCTATCGGATTCTTCTTTAACTCTTCCGAATATTCATTCCCAAGTCTCTTGATTCCATCAAAACAAATTCCGATAATTGCTTGATTAGATGCGAAGGTATATAGTTGTCGCCAATCTATTTTGGCGACGACTATACTCAGGTCAGCCTTGCATCCAAGACAATATCTTAAAAGCGAAAGATTAGCTGATGATTGTGTCATGCCATCATTCACAAGTTATCACTTCTTGTACATATCTTCGTAATACTTCTGATAGTCACCAGAAGTAACATTATCCATCCATTCCTGATTATTGAGATACCATTTCACCGTTTCCTCGATACCCTCCTCAAACTGGAGAGATGGCTCCCAACCGAGTTCCTTCTGCAACTTGCGAGAGTCAATGGCATAACGCATATCGTGCCCCTTTCTGTCTGTTACGTAGGTGATGAGGTCCATATCCTCGCCTTCCTTTCTGCCGAGCAATCTATCCACGGTCTTGATGACCACCTTGATGATATCGATGTTCTTCCACTCATTGAAACCGCCGATGTTATAGGTCTCGGCAATCTTACCCTTGTGGAAAATCATATCGATGGCACGGGCATGATCCACTACATACAACCAGTCGCGCACGTTCTCACCCTTACCATATACTGGCAATGGCTTGCGATGACGGATGTTGTTGATAAACAGCGGAATCAACTTCTCTGGGAACTGGTATGGACCGTAGTTGTTAGAGCAGTTGGTCACGATGGTAGGCATACCGTATGTATCGTGGAAAGCACGGACAAAGTGGTCTGAGCTTGCCTTAGATGCAGAGTATGGAGAGTGAGGATTGTACTTGGTAGTCTCCAGGAAGAACTCCTCGCCGTAAGCCTCGTGGTTCTTACCGCTGGATGCCTTGGTGGTGAAAGGAGCAGGAACGCCCTCTGGATGAGTCATCTGCAATGCACCATATACCTCATCGGTTGAGATGTGGTAGAAACGTTTACCTTCATACTTCTCAGGAAGACTTTCCCAGTAAATCTTGGCAGCCTGAAGCAGAGACAGGGTACCCATCACGTTGGTATGAGCGAAAGTGAAAGGATCCTTGATACTTCTATCTACATGACTCTCGGCAGCGAGATGGATGATACCATCAACATGCTCATCTTGCATCAACTTCAAGAAACTATCGAAGTCGCAAATATCCATCTTAACGAACTTGTAGTTTGGCTTATCTTCAATATCTTTGAGGTTTGCCAAATTACCTGCGTATGTCAACTTATCAAGACAGATGATATTGTATTCTGGGTACTTGTTTACAAAAAGGCGTACTACGTGTGAGCCGATGAAACCAGCACCGCCCGTGATAACGATATTCTTCATTTCAATTAATAATTTATAATTAAGAATTACTTTGCTTCTTTCAAATTAGCTATACACTTCTCCAAGGAATCCACCCAATAAGGAACCTTAACCCCGAAGGTCTCCTTGATGGTACGCTTATCCAATACGGAATAAGCTGGACGAGTTACAGGAGAAGGATACTCCGAGCTATAACATGGTTGGATATCACATTCCGTATGACCGGCGATTCTTGCAATCATCTGGGTGAAATCATACCAGGAGCAGACACCCTCGTTTGAGAAATGATATACTCCAACATATTCATCTTTGCCCTGGGCAGCCTTTACCTTATCCAATATGGTGATGATGGCATTAGCCAAATCGAGTGCATAAGTAGGAGTACCACACTGGTCGAAGACAACCTTCAACTGTGGTTTGGTTGCCGTCAGATTAAGCATCGTCTTGCAGAAGTTCTTGCCAAACTCAGAATACAGCCAAGCCGTACGGATAATCACATAATCGCAGCCAGTAGCCATAATCTTCTGCTCACCATGAAGCTTCGTAGTTCCATATACGCCAGTAGGAGTTCCCTTCTGGTCAGGATTACATGGCACATTATAAGGTTCCTTACCAAAGACATAATCTGTAGAGATTTGGATGAGCAGCCCATCAACCTCCTTCATCGCCTTAGCCAGATTCTCAGGAGCCTCCGCATTGAGCTTTTCTGCCAATGCAGCCAGTTTCTCATCTGTCTCGCAGGCATCCACATTGGTCCATGCCGCACAATTCACGATGGCCTTCACATCATTCTCCTTCACCATCTTGCGGATGGCATCCATATCGGTAATATCAAGGTAAGTAGTTTCCAAACCTTCCACCTGATTGACATCGGTAAATATATAATGATCTGTTGTATTTTGGCTAACGATGCGCATTTCATTTCCAAGCTGACCGTTAGCACCAGTTACTAAAATATTCATGACCTAGTATTCTAAATTCTTCTTTAATGTTTGATTGCCTTCATCCAATATAGAAAGCAGATATCTTCCGTAATCATTTTTGAGCATAGGCTGTGCCACCTCACGAAGTTTCTCTGCCGTAATCCAACCCTGTCGGTATGCGATTCCTTCCAAGCAAGCCACCTTCAAGCCCTGTCGCTTCTCCAAGACTTCGATAAATGTGGATGCCTCAGAAAGGGAATCATGGGTTCCAGTATCGAGCCAGGCGAATCCTCTTGCCATGGTCTGAACCTTCAGCTGCTTATCCTTCAGGAACTCCTGGTTAACGGTGGTGATTTCCAACTCACCACGAGCAGATGGCTTAATATGCTTGGCTACTTCCACTACCTTTTTAGGATAGAAGTATAAGCCTACCACAGCATAGTTGCTCTTTGGATGCTCAGGCTTCTCTTCAATGCTGAGGCAATTACCTTGTTCATCAAACTCTGCAACACCATAGCGTTCAGGATCGCTTACCCGATAACCAAAGACGGTAGCTTTGTTATTCTGTTCTGCATCTGCTACTGCCTTTGCCAATATTTGGTTCAATCCTGCACCATAGAAGATGTTGTCTCCCAATACAAGACAAGCAGAATCATTACCTATAAACTTCTCACCAATAATGAATGCCTGCGCCAATCCATCAGGAGAAGGCTGCTCAGCATACTCGAACTTCACTCCAAACTGGCTTCCATCACCCAAAAGACGCTTGAAACCAGGCAGATCAAATGGAGTTGAGATAATCAGAATCTCACGGATACCTGCCAACATAAATACCGAGATAGGATAATAAATCATCGGCTTGTCAAAGATAGGAATCAGCTGCTTACTGATACCCTTTGTGATAGGATACAAACGTGTACCGCTACCACCTGCTAATACTATTCCCTTCATTGTTTGATATTATTTGAGTCCAATTGAAAAAACAGAGCATCAACAATCTGAAAGCTAAATAGTAAAAATAAGCTAAAAATAGGCTCGTAAATACTAAATATTTTCACAGTATAGGGGCGTGTACTTTTTAGTTTTAAACTGCAAGTATTTTTTGTACCCTTCTGTTTTGATGGCACTTTTTCAAGAGGGCTTATTTGTATTAGTAATTGTATTTATCACTACTTAATAAACTCATTTACAAAACAAAAACTTTCTTGCACATCCCGGCATAATCTGGCACAGAATAGCCATGTTTCTTGAAGAATGTTCTCAAACTTCTGAAGTGCAAAAAAGCCTTTTTGCCAATCTTAGAGCTGGCACGAAGATGATTGTGTACCATCTGCGACTGTGGAACATACACCACAGGGCGATTCATCTGCCATGAACGCAAGCAGATGTCTTCATCTTCCATGTACAGAAAATAATCTTTGTCGAAACCAGCCAATCGACTGTACGTTTCCCTTGACATAAACAAAGCTGCACCCACCGCCCAGTTTACAGCCTGTATTTTCTCTACGTCAATGTTCTTGCATAAATATCTTTCCACCTCCTTGTTTCGCGCATCATCCTTGCCGTGTGATAAAATACGATTAACAAATATCATTGGAGTAATGAAACCACGAATGGAATACTGATGTGTCAAATCTTTGTTAAAAAGGTGAGGCACGGCAATTCCCACTTCTTTATTCTTCTCCATAAACTCATAGAGTGTATCAAGACTTCCTTTTTTGAACGACACATCAGGATTGATAATGGCAAGATACTTTCCTACAGATGCAAAGGCACCAATGTTATTATTTTCCCCAAATCCCTTTGGTATTTCATTCTGAATGATTTTCACATGTGGATAGTTCTCTTTCAAGAACTTCACGCTTCCATCCTGTGAGCAGTTGTCCACATAGATAGCTTCAAAAGATACGTTGGGAAAAGAATCAACATAAAGAGACTTATAAAGTTCCTTTATATAATTAAGATGATTCATACCAACTGTAATAATTGATACTTTTGGATTTTCCATTGTGTTATTGTTTTCTTTTATTTCTTTTTTTATTCCTCTGATAAGTTTTCAGCATCTTCAAATGAGAAGGAAGTTTATCAAGCAAATAATAACAATCTGTATTTGCTTTGATTATCTATTATCACTTTTTGATAAGCCTGTGATGTCAAAGAAGTCTCTTCAACATAATCCTCGTCGTAAAGAAGTTTTCTGGTTATTTCCAACAAAACTTTCCATCAAACAATAATATCTTATGCTTAACCTAGTCAAGCATATTGTCAGGTTCATCAGCAGTTATACTATTTGCATCATTGATATTACCAATAAACAAAGAGATTAATAAATCGAAAGTTCTATAATCATTGGCATCTTCTACTGCAATGTTATTGCAAAAACAATCTTCAACATCATTTGTTGCGTAACTACAAGTTAACTTATCTTTCCATTTCCTCGGTCTTCCTATTTTATCCTTATAACCATATTTGTCACTAACAGATCCAATATCTTCTATGATGTCTTCACACAAGTCTTCAAACTCATCATTTATTTTGTGAGTAGTGACAAAGGCTATTTTCTTCTTGGAAGACAATTCTATCATCAACGACTTGTCATTATATTGATATTTATCGTCAATGAGAGGACTTGATAAGATATAAACTTGTTGCTTTATAGTTTCTGCCAAAGATTGCATATCCTCCAAAAACGCTTTGTTCTTAGAAGTTTGCATTATGTTACTATAGAAATAATTACTATTCATAACCTATTTCGAAAGAAGTGAATTATAATAACTCAAGTGGTTTTCAGCATTAATTTTTGCAGTAAAACATCTTTCTGCTTTCTCTTTAGCCTTTAATCCTAATTGTTCTTTATTTGCATAAGACTTTTGTATTGCATTCGAAAGAGAAGAGATATTATCTAACTCAAAGAAACATGCTTCATCTTCTGAGAAAATTTCATGAAAAGATGGGAGATTGGAACATACAATCGGCTTTTGAGATAAAGCAGCCTCAACCATAGCCAAGCCAAAAGCCTCTGAATATGAAGTCATTGTATATATATCAATATCATCTAAATAACAATATGGATTGGGTACATGAGGTAAAAACAAAACCCTATCGGCAATGCCAAACTCTTTACTCATTATCTGAAGATTTTGTTTTTCAGCTCCATCACCTATTATAACGAAACCATAATCAGGATTTTGCTTTAAGAATTGCAGAACTTGTTTTATACCTTTCCTTTTCATAATTAAGGCATATGTTCCTAACAATTTTAGTCCTTTAGCCTTTAAATCATTTATTTCTGATATGAAATGTTTATTTACAGGTATAGAATAGTCACAATAGACACCATTGTAGATTATAGTTTTAACTCCCTTAAAATACTTCTCGTAAGTGTCACGTATTTGTTTTGAGATAAAAATTACCCCATCAAAACAAAAACGCTGAAGCAACATCCAAGCATATACATAAATTGGCCCCCAGAATGCTCCTATTCGGTATTTTTCTGTAACAAACGTATCTTGATGGATTGTGGTGACTAACTTTGCCTTTTTCATTTTCCAAGACCAAATGGCACCATACAAATCTGCCTTAGCTGTATGTGTATGTATGATGTCATAATCATCAAAATCAAACGGTGTCTGGTAGTTAATACGGTGAATGTCACAATCAAAATGAACAGGTTGGTCTACATCATATAAATAGTATACGTCTACTTTGTCAACTTGCTTAATCAAATATCTCACAAGATTTTGTATCACGACAACGGGACCGGTCTGAGGTATACCTGGAATAATATAAGCGATTTTCATACTTTTATTCTTTTGTCGTTTCTTTTAATTTTGAAATAATATTTGTCAAGTACTCATAAGAATTCTGTTTAAATGCGTCTAATCTTTTATCTACAGCTTCATAATCTATGTCCTCAGCTATTTGTGACAAAACGGTTTCGTCATACTTATTCAATCTTCTGTTTTGTAAACCAAGTATACCGAGTATGGAAGCTAAACGAGTATTCATGTTGCCCTTTTGACCTTCTTTATAGCGATCAAACACCACAAATTTTTTATGGTATTGAATAGAAAACAAAGTTGCATGAAAAGAGTCTGTACAAATGAAGTTTGCATATTTTATGAGATTGACAAATTCAGAAGGTCCAACATGAGCAAACTTGTTATCAACAAACTCATTATCTTCTGGTACATACTCGTCAACATGTGGAATAAACACAAGGCGTAACCCCATTTCTTTTGCAAGCATTTTTACAGCAATTCTATGTGCCATGTTATTTCCTACAAAATAGCAGAAAATGTATTGTTCGCTGCATATTCGCTTTTTAGATAACAATTCATCCCATTGTACAGAATTGAAAAGTAAAGTAGGATCGACAACTACAGGAACCTCTCTGCCGATTAAGTCTTTTACGATTTTCTGTCCTGAAAGCTCTCTTACACTAATGTTATCTATTCGTCTTAGAAAGTTACAAGTTCCCTTATATTGAGTAGAAGGTATTGATGAAATACCGAAACTACTTGCATAAGTGACTTTTAGTTTTTCTCTTGGAATAAATGTCAACGTATAAAAGTCAACGCCATAATTCATTGGATTCCACACTTGGTCGCTACCTAAAATGAACGCAGAATAATTAGCGGTTCCTTTTTTCAAGGCCGTTCTTCCTATATAAGGACGTGAACAAATCATTTTATTCGTAAAGAAATCATAAAATGCTGCATTTCTCTCCTTAAAATTATATTTCAATTTAGGATTGACAGCTATTCTTACTTTTCGTTTCCAAACACCAATTTTAGCCTTCAGTAGCGGCACGTTAAACAAGCGCATAAACTGCTTAAACATGTTGCGCTTTACATAGAAAATAAGTTCATTATCTATACCATGTTGCACCAAATACTGTTGTAGTGCAAAGGCTTGCAATAAACTGCCATAGTTGTAGTTTCGAACAGAAACATATCCTATCTTTTTCATATAGCTTTGTTATTTAATCAGTCTTTTAATTGTATTCAATACTCCAAATTTGTGCATGATTGGTTTCATGAACCCAATAAAAATGCTTTTAAAGCTTTGAGGAGAGTATTTGTTTACCAACTCTTCAAAACTCAATACGTTATAATCTCTGAAAAATTGTTTTCTCATAGGAGATGGAATTGGGCATTCTGTTGCCATATCACCATCTAATTCAATTGCTGTAGAAACTTCTGCATGACAGAAACGTATCTTATCTGCAACGTTTTCAAATAGTTGTTTACCACGTTCAGACTGAATAATTACCCATGTAGAACCTTTATCATCATCCAAAGAAGCATCTATCTTATTCATGTGCCAACAATCGTAAAGGGTTAAGTCTGAGTTTCTCTTTACAGACTTAAAATGACAAGCAAAACAAGATGGGCGATTATTTATATCAGCAAAGAAAACTTTCTTAAAAAATTGGACATCCCTCGTAGTATATTTGATGTTTCCATTTTCATCTTTGATAGACATCGTTGACCCCGCATAGCCAAAAGGTTTGTCCCTAAACGATACCAAAGAGAGTTCTACTCGATGACGTGACTTATACCAATCAATATAACTTCTCCATAACCCTGGACTTGGTGTGCCACGGCACACCAAGTCCAGGGTTATAAGATTCGAATATTCTTTCCTGAGATAAGATTTTACCCCATTAACCTGACAAGGTGTACCAGAAAACAAGACAAGTTTACCTTTCTTTAAAAGTTCTTTCACTTTAGGGAAGCATCCTTCAAGATTGCTCTGCACGTATTTTGAACATCTTAATTTTGCAAGATCGGTTTTATTGTCAACTCCTATATGCCGAACGCCCAAAGACTCATCAAAAGCACCACCAAAAACATACCCTCCTTTCTCAATTACGTAGTCTGCAAAAGCTGTGAATGCGCCTCCTGAAGCACTTTGTCTCCGAATTTTTTCATTTTTATTTTGTACAGCAAATGCCTGTGGGACATAATCGTTCAATGGTACTTCTTTAGAAATGGGGCACACCTTTTCGCATAACCCACAATTTATACACGTTGCCTTATCTACAATTGGATAGAGGTATCCTTCCTCATCCATTTCCATAGTAATGCAACGTTTTGGGCAAACAGAATGACAGGCCGTACAACCAGAACACATTCGTTTATCTTTAATTTCTATCATAAATACTTCTTTAATTTTAAAGCTATTTTATAATAGAGTCTCACTAAAGTTTTAGACTTTACATAAAGCGGAACTCTAAACATAAAAGGAACAGCTTTATAATTGGATTTATCTATTTGTTTTTGTCTCTCTCTCAGAACTTCATCAAGATACCTATCATTTTTCTTATCCAAAGAACATTTTAATATATCTCTTGAAAGAATAACAACCTTTCCTTTTTCCAGCATCTCTGTATAAATGTTACCTTTACCTTTGAAGAAAGTTTCATTAATTTCTACAGCTTTCCAACATTGATTACATTTCTTAGAATCAAACGAAAAGGTCAAAGCATTCTCATTGGTAAGGTCATAATGATACAAAGGCTTTTTGATTACTGCCACCTTGCTTGCATAATATGCTAATCGAGGTGTGACTTGAAAGTCCTCTGCCATGTTAAATCCCTCCAATGTTTTGATGTTGTTGTTAACATACAAGCTTCTTCTATACATTCTTCCCCATACACCAACATTTATATTCTTCTTTCTTAGAAACTTGAGGCACATATCCTTTCCATCTTTAAAAGAAGGTGGTATTTGGATTATTGTTTTATTGGCATATTCACGAAAGCAACCAAATGAGACTATGTCTGCGTTATTCTTAATCATTGCGTTGACAGCCAACTCAACCGTTTCAAGTTCTATATAATCGTCACTATCCACATGCATAAGAAAATCACCTGTTGCATGGCTTATACCTGTATTCCTTGCAGCGGCCAAGCCTCTGTTTGCGTCATGTTTGATAATTCTAACAAAATCCTTTCTATTTGGAAACTCTGCTACAACATCCTTTAAAAGTTCTATGCTTCTATCGGGAGTTTTGTCATCAATAAATATGTATTCTATGTTACCGTAAGTTTGATTAAACAAAGAATGAGCACAACGTTGGATGAATCTCTCAACTCCATAAACTGGCACAAGGATTGATACCTTTGGATTAACTACTTTTTCCATAATGTCAAAAAACGTTTTATCAAATCTTTGTTATATAATCCAAAAGTATTCCAAATTTTTTTTTCAATCTTTGAATACCAAGGTGCCTTACTTAACCAACTTCCAGCAAACTGATGAATACAAACCGTTTTCTCCGTTTTCATCAATCTATCATTTTTATAGGATTTGGGACTAAAATATTCATAAGGCAGAACAGGAATGACAAGAGGGTTTTGCTCTTCAGAAAGAGCATCCTCTATTGATGCCACATTCTTAAAGCAATAACCACATCTTCCCAAATATTCTTCTATAAGTCCAGGAATCGGTTTCATATTAAATTCACCATTTGCAGTAATGAAATGTCTATGATCATAAAAGTCAAGACAATCCTTAATCCATCTACTACCCTTTTCTGCACCAAATGCAGCTACTTCAAGACCTGGCCATTGATTTTGCCAACAGAGCATTGTCTTTAAGTTCAAGAACTTATCGAATTTTTTAAGAACTTCAACATCCATATCAAGATAGATTCCACCATAATGATAAATGGCATACAATCTTATATAATCTGCTGCAAAAGCATATTTTTTATTATCAAAGGCTTCAGAAACCCATTTTGATTTATTTTTTGGGAAACGATTAAAATCCCATTTCATAAACTCATAATCAGGCAACACCTCATTCCACGTCTTCATATAGTTTTGTAAATCCTGTGGTATAGGATCATTACTTAACCAGCAATAATGTATAATCTTTGGTATCATAATCATTTATTTTTAACTTCATCCACTGCCTTTCTTAATGCTTCAATAAAGCCACGACCAAAAGTTATATCAGGTTCCATCATATTACCTTCTCCCCACTCATTCCATGATTTTAAAAATATCAATTGTTCTTGCTCAGGTTTCCCTTTAACAGCATTAATTGCCATTTTTGCATTTTCATAAAAATATTTAGGAGAAGTATTTATAAATATGGTACCTCTTAGACCACTACGCGGAGTATGGTCCCATTGAGGAATAATGGTAGGAATAATCTTTCTGTCAGTTTCCTTATCAGTCACTATAAAGGGAAGATAATCTTTGTAATTTACCCTAAAGCGTGGTACTTTAAAAATAGCACATACCAAATCTCTATATTTGCCATATAGCCCGCGTCCTATTCTTCCTGTCGAATTAATTGCAAAATTTGTAATACCTCCTGTTCGCTCATAATTCACTGCATTAAAACCTTTAAGATACATATCTTCTGGCTTTATTTTATTTACGACTTTACTTCCGATATTAGCAATCAAATACAAATCAGGGAAGCCTGCCTCTATAGTCCATCTTTTGAAATTTTCAATGTATTCTGAAGGAATCGCAATAGGATCAAATATAAAAAGTAACGGAGCACCATTCACCTTTACATATCTATCATCTCTAAATGCTTTTAACAAAAACTGGAAATGAAGTTTCTCATCTTCAACACCTGGATACGTCTGCTCTATCAACAATTTATCATTTCCAGTTGTTCCATCTTTGTTCCAATTTTTAGCAAACCAGCTATGATTAGCCCATCCCAAACAGAAAGGGAATTCAGGTTTACCAGAATTTAGAACCTCATCAAATATATCAGCAATAAGACGCTTCCCGTTACCAAACCAATAATGCCAATAGCAGAAAGCTTCAATACCGGCATCTTTGGCCATTTGTGCTTGCTGCTCACGGACAATAGGCAAACGGAGGTCATAATACCCTAACTCCGTTGGTACACGTGGTTGATTATGTCCTTTAAATAAAGGCTTTGCTTTACCAACGTTAGTCCACTCAGTAAATCCTTTTCCCCACCATTCATCGTTCTCTTTAAATGGATGAAATTGAGGAAGATAAAACGCAATAATTCTTGGTTTCATAAAATATTTTTTTATTCAAATATAAACATATATGGAAGATAATGACTTTCAGAATTATAAGAGGCAGGATTCAAAACTGCACCCCATAATCTGTACAACAACCATACTAATGGTACAAAATTTAAAAACAGTGCCTTTCTATTTGTTTTATACGCAATAGGTACATAACAATATCCTAATAATAACAAAGCATACATCATTCTAAAAGACATACCAAAAGTCGAAGCCATAATTGTAACAGAAGTACCTACAACCAAACTTTTCATAAAAATATTATTTAGTTCTACCTTGGTTGCATAATAGATATTTATTAAAGCGAAAAGAGCAACAGGAGCTATTTCGCTAAAAAGGATTGCCTTATTTGATAAACCATATTTTTCACTATCAGCATAGCGGGTTATATGCTCAAATACTTCATAAGGTGAAATTAACAACATTAAATTTGCAAAAAGATCTGCAAAGAAATTCGTCAAAAATAATGTTACTATACAAGAACCAATAACAACTAATATACTACCCCTTTTTGAGAAAGGAACAAAGTAAATAACAAAAAGAAGAGGTAAGATTAGATACATTGAAGTATGAGTTATCAGACTCAATAGTACTAACAATATAACTAGTGCGTTTTTTTTCTTACTTTTATCATTACTCATAAAGATATATAATGCTAGCATTAAAATGCCGGTAGCTATATTTTGCCTAATATGGGTTTCTATACAAACTACCATAATACACCAATTTGAACATATTATATACAAATAGGCTAAACTAGGAAAGATATTGTATTTTTTTACTAACATCACAAATGGAACAAGGGATAACAGTGATGTAGAAAATATGAACCAAAATCTTGAATGACTAATACACTGTAGAAACATACAAATACCCCTAAAGCCTATTTCCATATCATCATTGTTTTTAAGAGTACCATAAGCGGATGAAGAATTACCTTCAAAATACAAACAATAATTTAAGGTATCCCCTCCAACATTATCTCCACGTAATGCAAATAAAGCTATAAATACAAAGGTACCTAACCAATAAATAAAAGTTTTATCTCTTGGATTTTTTAGCTCGAAAAAAAACAATATGAGAAAAAAGAAAATAAGAAAAATGTATATCATAAACTAATTTAATATTTTTTTATAATAATCAAAAACTTTGTTGGCAGATTTTTCAACCCCATATAAATTTACTATTTCTTCTTGTACCCTTTTCATGTCAAATTTCACATCTAATTTGTTATTCATTATATCTCTTATGATGTTACATAAATCTTTTTCATAAACATATCTACTTCCAATACTATATCCAATTTTTTTCTTGATATTATCCATTTGTAGTTTTGTACCAGCTGTATTTTTACCTATAACATAACAGCCAGCAAACATGGCCTCTGTTGTTATAAAGCCAAATGCCTCAAAATCAGATGCAACAATCAATGCTTTTGCCTTCAACATTAAATTGGTAATATCATTCCGATAACCTAAAAAATGCACATGATTTTCAAAACCTAATTTTTGGACTTTTGATTTCAAAAATTCTTCATATTGGCTATCACCTGTTCCAGCTATAATAAGTTCATATTCTTTTTCCTTATTAACAGAAGCAGCACAAAATGCATTGATAATTTCTTCCACCCCTTTTTTGTAAAAAAGGCGACCGACATATAAGAAATAATTATTTTTATTTACATCAAGTTGTGGTAATTTATTCTCATCAACAACTCCGTCATATATAGTTATATCCTCAGACGAGCGCTTAAAGTAATCATGAATCAGAGGTGTTATGGAAATGGAATAGTTTTCTGGCGAATTAAGTCTGTGAATAAAACAACCCAATGAAGGAAAAAATTGCTTATTAGAATCAAATATTCCATATTCCCTTAAATGCCATACATGTTTAATTCCAAGCTTTTTGGCTAAAAAGAACCCAAAACTACTATTACTACTATTCGAATGAACTATATCCGCATGAAAATTTTTCAGAATGATTGTGCATTTTTTGACATCTGATACATTTTTGAAATGAGATTTAAATTTATGAATACTACATCGAATAAAATTTTTAAGAGGATTACTCAAATCAAACATATTCCATATTCTATTATGACAAACAAAATAATCATATTGATTTTTTTTCAAGTAATCAACAAAAGGACCCTCAAAACTAACAACAAAAAAAGGAATTACTCCCTTTTTTACAAGATATGGCATTATTCGCATAAGAGCAATATTATCACCATACATGCCTTCTGAAGGACAAAAATATATAACACGTATCATATCAACTTTAACATATAATTTATAACCTAATTTTGTCACATATCAAATGTGAAATCCAATGAACAGGATAACACAACAATAGAGACAGAATCACAGCCGTAGAGATTTCTAGAAATTCAAAGTTGATTCCCCAATATTCATTAGTTCCATATGGATGACTTTTTAATATAAGTCCATAAATATGCAAATGAAGGACATAAAGTTCAAGCGTATATTTTCCACACCATTTTACCCCCCCCATGACATTTTTGAGGAACATAACTTTATTAAATATATAGCAAACCAGTATTATCGTAACGATTCGTAATGGCAATATCATAGGAGCTTGGAAAAATGGTGATATTCTTTTAATACCTACCAATACTACAAGAACCAGGATAAGCCACATCATTGTTCTCCATGAAACCATATATTTATGAGAACTATAATAGCCAAACAACATTCCTATCACAAAAATAGGAGCTTGTGTGATACCTATAGAAACCATATTATAATAACTGGGTGCACAAACATAAATCAACCCATTAATTGCTTCCATTAAAATGAAAACAAACAAAGCTCGTATTGTGACAGCTTTAGGATTAGGCTTTGAGAAAATAAAATTGTACAACAAAGGGAACAGAACATACAGAAGTACAGTTAGAGATATATACCACATGCCATTATTGCCATGAAGCCAAAAATATGCAGTTGTAATATTCTCAACAAACTTTCCATAGTCATTATTAAGAAATGTACAAATATACAAATAGAAAGGAACAGACATAACCCAAAAAGGTATCATCAACCTTCCTATTCTCTTTTTAAAATAATGCCGAATAGAATGCTCTTTTGTCCACGAATAATATAAGCCAAAACCAGAAAGCAATAAAAATCCTTGAGTAAAGACGAGATTATCAAATACTTTAAAAGGGAATGTAACAATATAACCAGTTACCAGTCCTAGACTTATAATATGAGAAAACAAGACTCCAAGAATTGCTAATCCCATCAGTTCCTGTCTATATTTACTAATATCACTAAAAGAAATCATAATCCGTTTTTTAAATATTTTGATATAAGAAATCTAATGATTTCTTTTTCATAACTTCTAATGAACTATTCACTTTATTCCAATCAATTTTAGCTTCTAATATGGCTTCTATTCCTGAACCAGAATATATTCTATCCATAAGACCTAGTTCTTTCAATAAAGAAATGACTCTACCATTACCTTTAGCTCCAGCTTTACTTAATGGAAAATAAATAAACGGCTTGTTCAGAATGATACAAAAAGCAATTCCATGGAAAGAAGTTGTTACTACAAACTTTGCATTATTTATATAAGCAATCCATTCAGGAATTGTAGCATAGACATATTTGGTATCTGACAATATCTCTCGCCCTGGGAAATGACCACTTGATGTTACAGTAACCATTTCCATTTTTTGCTTATGCACATATTCACATACCTCTTCCCACGCTAATTCTTTTGCATCTCTAATATTTATAGAATACGTAAATGCATAATCATGTTCTAAAGAAATATGCTCAATCAACTTTAAATAAACGTCCTTATCCAACAAGAATGTTGGATCCAATGTCTTTATTGCGTCATACCTTCCACCAAGACGACATATATCAACCCCTTCATCCTCTCGAACAGATATAGCATTAAATTTTGCCAACTGCTCCTTTAATAAAGGAATAAGTTCTTTGGGGTATTCATATCTCGCAAAACTTGCAGCATAGGAAATTCTCTTGATCTTATCTTCCCCAAAATCCAGAAAATATGCTTTGTTTCCTTCATTACTTAAAAGCATTGTCCAAACCTGGTCACTTCCTGTAATATAACAATCAGCTTTTGGTGGATTTGCTTTTAATTCCTCTATAGAATTGTAAACTTCTCTACTGCTAGATATATTGGCATCTCTAAAATCAGAGAATCTACGTAAGATGTTTTTTTCTTCTATTTTTTTACGACAATCTATATCCTCTCGTTGGCGAATATTCCTTTTTATGGCTTTAAGCATTGGGTAGATAGCTATTACCTTTATCACCTTTCTTAATAACGAAGGTTTGCGACTTTCTCCCAATGAAGCTTTTAGAGAATAACGAATCAAAAATGGTTCATGCCCCATATTCTTCAATACTGTTTGAAGGGCATAAGCTTGAAGTACCTGACCATAATTATCAGTTGACTCCCAAAACGTAATTATTCCAATTTTCATTTTTTCAATATTTCTTTCATTTTGGTAAGCTCATTCTCTCCAACAATATTCTTCACTGCTTTTTTGATGAGACCTTTCATTTTAGTCTTCGGGTCTACAATAGTATTTAATGCCGTTTTCAAAGCATTGCTTTCATCTTGTGTTTCCGTAAAGATTTCAAACAAAATCGGTTTTGCTGTAATCTTTGGATTTAAAAACTTACCCACGACTGCTTGAAATTCTTCTTTGTTACTTGCATACAAGTATTCATACCCCAAATCTGTAGCATAGTCTTTTACTAATTTATTTGACTTGTTTCCATAGTGTCCCGCAGCCGCAACGTATCTGTCTGCTTCCTCACCTAAAAAATAGCATGGATGGTTATAGTTACGGAACTCATTTCCTTTACCATTGTTGATAAGCATAATACGAACATTGTTGCCTACATGACGATTACCAACTACATTCATATCATAGAAGAATGCCAAATCACCAAAAACACCGATAAAAAGTTTAGTTGGGGCTACAAATGAAGCTCCCATCATGGTTGAGACACCTCCATCAATACCAAACCCACCAACATTACATTTTGCTTGAATACCAGCAGGAAGTTTAAAGAAATTCCAAGAACGCAAGCTATGGAATATACCAAAATGCATCTCGCAACTCGCTGGTACCTTATCTACAATATGTTGAGCAATCCATATATTACTAAATGGCAATTCTGGTAACTTTTCCTTTACTAAAGAAATTTCTTTGTTTAAATCTTCGAGATATCTCGTTAGCGTTGTACCTTCCTTCGAATAATGTTTGAAAAAATCAATTTCAGGCATCATAAAGACCCGACGCAAATTTCCAAAGTTATCACGCAAAGCACCATCAGGGCTTATGCGCCAAGTATGATCAGCAGAAATGCCAAAAGCATCTCCAGAAACTTCTCCTATGTGAATACATAAATTTGCTTTTGCCAAAGATGAACGCCACTGTTTTTGACCACAAACTAACTGGGCATGCACCTCATATTTACCTCTGTATCCGCTCGTGTGGTCACAACATACCACAGCATCGTAAGTTGCACAAAAAGCATCAACAGCTTTTGTCAACTCTCCACCAAAATTAGCATGTGCACCAATACGGACTACAACTCTTCCTTGAGGTATTTCAGGCCATTTCTTATCAAAAACAGTATGGCGATAGATTGCATTAGCATGTGGAAGTTCCTTAACGCTGAAATCATGACTGTATTTTGTATACATATTAATGTGCGCCGGACCACCGCCATTCAATGTTAATGCTAACATTGCCTTATTTGCCTCAATCTCACAATAGCGCTCATCTTCATGATCTTTGACCATAGGTATAGTTACACTTTCCATAGCGATGTCGTTTGGAATATTACGACGATCGATTTGCTGATCGATCAAATGACCGATTTTGTGATTACCTCTTGTTGAAGTAATGGCAAGAACTGGTAATTTACGATAATATGCCTCTGTCAATCCAGGCATATAGTTTCGGGAAGCTGTTGCACCTGTACAACTGATTACGACAGGTTCACCAGTCTCGGCAGCCATACCACAAGCTAAATAGGCAGCACTTCGTTCATCAACAGAAGACCATACCTGAAACCATGGATCATTTTCAATACTAACCACAAAGGTCATATTGGTTGTTCCAGGTGAAGCAATCACTCTATGAATACCATGAGCCTTCAATAAGGCGATTACAATCTGAACATTTCGTTCATTTGTATATTTAAATTTTGATTCCATCTATTTAAATTATTAATGTCCAACATTGATATATGACATATGTTTTATTCTAAACTTATATCTATGAGTATTAGTAAAAAAGTAAATATAGCACTTATTGCACCTCCTGGTTCATAGGCATTTCATTATATTCTATACTTCCCAAAATATATTTTCTCGAACTACTTTTGCAGGAGAGCCAATTGACAAGCAATGAGGAGGAACATCTTTTGTAACTAATGAATTTGCTCCAACAACAGCACCTTCACCTATTGTTACTCCCTTTAAAATCATAACATTTTCACCTATCCATACATGATTGTGGATAACAATTGGTTTTGAGTTGACATAATCATCAGATAGAATTTTATGTGTTCCACCATCATTATCACGAATAACAGTGCCCATTGCAATGATACACTCGTCACCAATAGTGATACTTTGATTGCAGATTATTTTAACTTCTCGATTAACAAAAGAATCACCAATCATTAAACTGGCATTTTGACCTACCTGAATATAACTTCCGTAACCTATTTGTAGTTGTTTGATATTTTTACCCCCCCCGAATTGGATTTTTGATTTTTTCCCCATGCATAAAGCTGTCTCTAAACTTGTTCTTTTCATATTGCACCATCCAAATTCAACTTCTTGAAAGAGATTTATAGTTGCAGAATTATGAAGGTCAAAATTGGATTGCGATGAGAACAATAAGAACCTACCACATTTCCTATTCACTACGTGATAATTATAATAGCAAAAGCGAACAAAACGCCAAGGTAAATACAGTTCGTATTTTCGTACAATACTTATTATCTTCTTTATCTTCATAGAATATTCAAATTATAATTTACATCCTCATAACTGACCAAACCTGCGCCTCCAGTCATATAGACTATATCACCAATGATGGAATGTCCCATATCAGAAACTAAGAACACCGCCATATTTGCTATTTCCTCAGGCAATGCATATCTCCCAAGGGGTATTTGTTCATTCAACAAATTCTTATTACCATTATGCATCAACATCGGAGTTGCAGTTGGTCCAGGAGCCAAGCCATTTATAGTTATTCCAAATTTAGCATATGAACGGGCAAAACCCAATGTCAAACCACGAAGTCCCCATTTGCTAACTGTATATGCAGAAATCGCAGGTCGCAAACTTGAAGAAGAAGCTATATTCAACACATTTCCCTTAATGTTATTCTTTACCATATAATTACAGAAGAATTGAGTCAAGAAGAATACGCCCTTTAAGTTTGTATCCAATATCTTATCATAATCTTCCTCTTTTGCATTGGGTATAATGGCACCGAGAACACCAGCATTATTAACTAAGATATCTATACCGCTAATACCTTTTTGTTGTAAGGTATTTTGCATGTTCTCAAATATCTCAGAAAAAGCCCCCACTTTTGTATTGTCCATCACAAAACCTAAGCATGTACCAAACTTACTTAACTTTTTACAAGCAGCATCAATCTTTTCTTGTTTTCTTCCTGTAATAACAACAGCACTTATGCCCGCTTTCAAATATGCCTCTGCTATAGAAAAACCAATACCACTAGTACCACCAGTTATCAAGGCACAGCGATTCTTTAACAAGTCAGAGGGAGCTAATGACACAACTTTTGCTGTTACTTGTGTTGGCTCCCCATGCAACAAAAAGGAAACCAAATGCTTTATTTTATTTTTTATGTTCATTTTTTTATTTTATTAATTACACTTTTAATTTTTTCTAAGACAAAAGACTGTTCTTTACGGGTTAATCCAAGAAAGTATTCTGTTGTAATAATTGTCAAAACACTTATTACACACACAAGCAACAGACGAATCAAACCCGAAGGCATTAAATAAATTAATATACCAGGTATAAGAAAACTGATTAGCATTACAGGCACAACCTTTACCAATACAAGCTTGCCATAAAGTGACATTGGCATTTTTATCATATCTTTTAGTAAATACAATCTTACATATACCAAGATGCAATATACCACAAAATAGATAATATAACCAGTCTGAGGAGGAAATCCAAATTTAAAAGCTATCCACGATAAAGGAAATATTACGCAACCTATAGTTGTCACTACTATTTGATAACGTTTAATCTTACCTGTTGCCAACATTGACGTGACTAAAGCATTTGCTAACACCGTATCAGCAAATGATGAAAATATAATCCATCGTAAGAAAATTGCCGCATAATCGGGAACTGTCTTCAACCATATCGAAAGAATTGTATCAGTCTCCAAAATAATAGGAACAGCAAAGAACATCATCAAAAAAGCAGAGAACTTTGCACTACGACAAACCAACTTATGCATATATTCCAAATCACCCTGCGCATAAGATTTTGTAATTTGTGGATTTACGGCTGTGGTAAAATTATTAACAAACTGTTTTAAAGCTGTATCCACTTGGGTAGCAACGCCACGTGCAGCATTAACAGCCACACCAAAGTAAAGATTCATAAGAATATTCACTCCCTGAGTGTTCAACATGTATGCGCCTGTGCCAAAGAAATTCCATCCTGCAAATCCTGTCATCTCTTTCAATGTTGGTTTGTCGAGTACAAAATGATAAGTACACTCTTCAAAATGGCGTTTACAATAATAGCCATAAATGAATCGAATAACTGCACCGACACATAGTAAAAGTACTGCGTATGTCTTCAACCTATCAAATGGAGAGATGGTCAGCATATAGACTATTATCAGTTTTAAAGAGACTTCAACCACACTAATATATGCAAAGGCTGACATTTTTTCATGAGCTATAATTGCTGCATTGTAAGGTACACTCAAAAGATTGAGCACAAATGTGAGAATAGCACATTGAAAGACCCAATTCGCAGCCTCCATACGCTCAACAGGGATATTCATTTTAGTATTTAAGAACCATATACCTACCGCCTCTGCTACGACTACCACCAATATAGACATTCCCAATTGGATATTTACACCTGTGGAGAACACTGTTTTGAGACGTTGCAAGTTATCTTTTCCTAATTCAAAAGTAATAAATCTACTGATGGAAGATGATAACGAACCACTGAGTACAGTAAACATGGTAACAATTCCACCTACCACATTATTAATACCATAGTCTTCCACTCCAAGGGTATTCAAAATCACTCGTGATGTAAAAAGACTTACAGCCATTGTAAAGAGCATTCGCACATACAATAACAATGTATTCTTCGCTATTCGTTTATTATTATCTGATGTTTGATTTGACATAAATTATTTTCCTAATTCTTTGATTCTCTGTTCCTCTTTCAATGAGCAAACAAGCAGTTGTCCATTCTTCTCTGCTACGATATAACCATCCAAGCCTTGAACCACCACCTTGCTTTCATCGGCTGCATGAACCACGCAGTTCTTGCATTCATACAAGCGGATGTCCTTGCCTACCTTGGCATTGCCAGCCTCATCCTGTGGAAGCAAGGTGCGGAGGCTGCCCCAGCTGCCTAAGTCGCTCCAACCGAACTCGGCTGGCAAGGTATAGATTTCCTTCGACTTCTCCATCACAGCATAGTCAATGCTTAACAAGAACAACGTATGATTAGTATAAATCCATGTTGATATCGAATGGGCTATCAAAGTCCTTCAATATCGCATGCTTCGTATCTTTCTCTGAGAGATTGGCATGTTCTGTTGGGATTTTCCAATCAATGCCGAGGGTTTCATCGAGGATAGAGATACCTCCATCAGCCTCTGGATGATAGAAGTTATCACACTTGTATTGGAAGACTGCTGTTTCTGAAAGGACAGCGAAACCATGGCCAAAGCCCTTAGGGATGAAGAACTGGACATGATTGTCTTCTGTCAGTTCTACAGCCACATGCTTGCCATAAGTAGGGGAGCCTTTACGAATATCTACTGCTACATCAAGGACTCTACCTTTTACGCAACGTACCAACTTACTTTGTGTATAAGGTGGGCGCTGGAAGTGCAAGCCTCTCATCACACCATAACTACTCATAGACTCGTTGTCTTGGCAGAAGTGAACACTGTGTCCCAGAATAGGAGAGACCTTCTCTTCAAACTCTCGCTCGCTGAAGCTCTCGAAAAAGTAGCCACGAGCATCACGGAAGAGGCGTGGCTCTATTATGAGGACGCCTTCTATTTCTGTTTTAATTATATTCATTGTTTCTAATATTCTAAATTCTTTTTTAATGTTTGATCTTTCTCTTCAAGTATTGAAAGGAGATACTTGCCATAGTCATTCTTCAACATTGGCTGAGCATTCTCTCTTAATTGTTCTGCGGTAATCCATCCCTGACGGTATGCGATACCTTCCAAGCAAGCAACCTTCAAGCCCTGGCGCTTTTCCAAAACTTCGATAAAGGTAGATGCCTCTGAAAGTGAATCATGGGTTCCGGTATCGAGCCAGGCAAATCCTCTAGCCATGGTCTGTACCTTCAACTGCTTATCCTTTAGGAACTCCTGGTTAACTGTTGTGATTTCCAACTCACCGCGATCTGAAGGCTTGATATGCTTAGCCACTTCCACGACCTTGTTAGGATAGAAGTACAAGCCTACTACAGCATAATTACTCTTTGGATGTTCTGGCTTCTCTTCAATGCTTAAACAATTGCCTTGCTCATCAAATTCTGCTACGCCATATCGCTCAGGATCGCTAACTCGGTAACCAAAGACAGTTGCCTTGTTATTCTGTTCTGCATCAACTACAGCTTTAGCCAAAATCTGGTTCAATCCTGCACCATAGAAGATGTTGTCACCCAATACAAGACAAGCAGAATCATTACAAATAAACTTCTCACCGATAATGAATGCTTGCGCCAAACCATCTGGCGACGGTTGTTCTGCATATTCGAACTTCACTCCGAACTGGCTACCATCACCTAAGAGGCGCTTGAAACCAGGCAAATCAAATGGTGTTGAAATAATGAGTATTTCACGAATACCTGCCAACATCAAAACCGAGATAGGATAATATATCATCGGCTTATCGAAGATTGGTATCAGCTGCTTACTGATACCCTTGGTGATAGGATACAAGCGAGTACCGCTTCCCCCTGCTAATACGATTCCTTTCATAAATGTTATCTCCTCATTAACTTTGCTGCAAATTCCAAAAAATCTGCAACATTTTTGAAATCATCAAATTGTTGGCAATACATACTTGCATAAG
>ERZ1026878.102-NODE-102-length-70159-cov-8.102919_pt1 | contig 70159 bp, 58 predicted proteins | sample MGYA00380169_ERZ1026878 | MGnify/ENA primary metagenome ERZ1026878 (study PRJEB33269, sample SAMEA4719805) | human gut metagenome | biome: human-associated habitat; feature: organic feature; material: feces | place: Cameroon | collected 2013-10 ...
GAGAGGGGCTGGGGGTGAGGGGTATTTTTTTATTTTCATTCCTCCCACCTCTCACGCTTTTTTTCTTCCTCTCTGCTGCGATAATTACCGTAATGGCTTTGCAGAGGAAAACACTATGGATTACGAATTTCTGCGCGACATCACTGGGGTGGTGAAAGTGCGTATGTCGATGGGCCACGAAGCCGTAGGACACTGGTTTAACGAAGAGGTGAAAGAGAATCTCGCCCTGCTTGATGAAGTAGAACAGGCGGCAAATACGGTGAAAGGCAGTGAACGTTCCTGGCAACGTACCGGACACGAGTACACGCTGTGGATGGATGGCGAAGAGGTGATGGTGCGCGCCAACCAGCTTGAATTTTCGGGTGATGAGATGGAAGAGGGGATGAGCTACTACGACGAAGAGAGCCTGTCGCTGTGCGGCGTAGAGGACTTTCTGCAGGTTGTGGCGGCGTACCGGGCGTTCATGAAACAGAAATAGCTTACCGGAGCGTCCTTGCTCCTCGTGCGTTTTACACGGCCGGAATATTGCGGCCGTAGTAGATTTCGCGCATCTCTTTCCAGAGCAGGTCTGTGATGACCTTGCGCTCCTCTTCGCTCAAATCTTCTGGCCGGGTATGGAACATGTAATGCTTCAGGTCGAACTCCTTCAGCAACATCTTGGTGTGGAAAATGTTTTCCTGATAGACGTTCACGTCCACCATGTCGTACAGCGATTTCATGTCGTCGGACATAAAGTTCTGAATGGAGTTGATTTCATGGTCGATGAAATGCTTCATCCCGTTGATATCACGGGTAAAACCACGCACGCGATAATCAATCGTGACGATATCCGATTCCAGCTGGTGGATTAAATAGTTCAGCGCGTTTAGCGGGGAAATCACGCCGCAGGTCGACACTTCGATATCGGCGCGGAACGTGCACAGCCCACCTTCCGGATGACTTTCCGGGTAGGTATGTACGCAGATGTGGCTTTTATCAAGGTGGGCCACAACCACTTCCGGCAGCGGGCCCGGATGTTCAGTTTTGTCGATGAGCTTCGGATCGACCGGCTCTTCACTGACCAGTATGGTCACGCTGGCGCCCTGGGGTTCATAATCCTGTCGGGCGATATTCAGGATGTTTGCGCCGATGATCGAACAGGTTTCTGTCAGGATCTCGGTCAGACGGTTGGCGTTGTAGAGTTCATCGATATAGGCGATGTAACCATCGCGCTCTTCCGCTGTTTTGGCATAGCAGATATCGTAAATACAAAAACTCAGGCTTTTGGTCAGGTTGTTAAAGCCATGCAGTTTAAGCTTTTTCAATTAGTTCACCCCCTGGGAGGACAGTGCATCTTGCAGGTACTGCGGCAAGGCAAAGGCTGCGGTATGGACCGCCGGATTGTAATAACGGCACGTGAGCGCTGCCTGATGGAAGCGTGCCTGGATAATTTCGGTGGAGAGATGGCGCAGGACGTCGTTATCCGTGGCCCAGGCAAAGGTCATGATCCCACCGTAGTAGGTTGGAATAGCGGCCTGATAGAAACTGACATCGCCGAAATAGGTGCTCAGCTTACGATGGCTGTCGAGCGCTTCATCCTGCTGCAGGAAGCAGACGCCATTTTGCGCCACGAAGATCCCGCCTGGGTTCAGGCAACGCTTGCAGCCTTCGTAGAAGGAGGAGGTAAACAGCGACGCGCCAGGACCGATCGGGTCGGTACAGTCGGAGATAATGACGTCAAAGGTCTGGGTTGTCTGGTTAACGAAGTTGACGCCATCGTCAATCACCAGCCTGAAACGCGGATCGTCGTAGCTACCGGCATTGTGGTTGGGCAGATACTGACGGCAGAAAGAGACCACGCCCGCATCGATCTCCACCATGGTGATGGTTTCAATGGACTGATGACGGGAAACTTCGCGCAGCATTGCGCCGTCGCCACCGCCGATAATCAGCACGTGTTTTGCGTGCCCGTGCGCCAGAAGCGGGACGTGGGTCATCATCTCATGATAGATAAACTCATCGCGTTCGGTGGTTTGCACCACGCCGTCCAGCGCCATGACGCGGCCAAAGGCGGCATTCTCGAAGATGATCAGATCCTGATGATCGGTTTTTTCATGATAAAGCACGTTATCAACGGCAAAGTACTGACCAAACTGGTCATGCAGTGTTTCATGCCACAACGTGTGGTCGGCCATACGCGGACTCCTCCTTTGTTAACATCCGTTACACTCACAAAAAATGAGCGAAACATGATAGCTAACTATAACCGCGGTTGCACGGCTATAGGTTCAACAAGGGGCGTCGGAAAGGTTATTTCACGTAGGCGAGCAGGCTGAGTGAATCGCGAGCCAGCGCTTTGCATTTTTTTGCAGTGGGGATGCCAATACCGCTTAAGTCACGGTAGCTGTCTTCACCGAGCGCCTTCATGTCGAAGCTGTCGTAGTTGCTGAGATCCCACTGGTTCTGTTGGGCAAAAAAGACCAGTGCGCGGCGAATCTGGCCGTTGGGTAAATTCTGGTAGCCACAATCATTTTTCAGGAATACAAAAACCGCCGTTAAGTCGGCCATATCTTCCGCTTCATTTTCACTTAGCGCATAGCTGTTCGCACACATTGCCATCAGGCTACTGAACAAAATTGTCCTGAAAAACGTCTTCATTGCTTCTACCACTGCTTCACGGAAAATTAACGTTAGCATACTTGATGCCAGTGCGACGATCTTTATTATTGCCGCTTTACTTGACCTTCCGGTAAGGGGAGGGTTTATGCTCAAAAGATCGCCTGCTGGAAATAAGGAAATGAACATGCAACGTCGTGATTTTTTGAAATATTCCATCGCGCTGGGAGCGGCCAGCGCCTTACCTCTCTGGAGTCGCGCGGTTTTTGCGGCTGACAGACCTGCCTTGCCCATTCCCGACTTACTGACCGCTGACGCCCGTAGCCGTATCCAGCTTGTTGTTCAGGCCGGTAAAACGACGTTCGGCACACACAGCGCTACCACGTGGGGTTATAACGGCAATCTGCTCGGTCCGGCGCTTCGGTTACGCAAAGGGCAGGCGGTGACGGTAGATATCCACAACACGCTCGCCGAAGAGACGACGCTGCACTGGCACGGGCTGGAAGTGCCGGGCGAGGTGGACGGCGGGCCGCAGGGAGTCATCAAGGCGGGCGGCAAGCGCAGCGTTACCTTTACGCCGCAACAGCGCGCCGCAACCTGTTGGTTTCACCCGCACCAGCATGGCAAAACCGGCCATCAGGTAGCGATGGGGCTGGCGGGGCTGGTGCTGATTGAAGACGACGAAAGCCGTCTGCTGCGCCTGCCTGAACAGTGGGGCATCGACGACGTGCCGGTGATTGTGCAGGACAAGAAGTTCACCGCTGATGGGGAAATTGACTACAGGCTTGACGTCATGAGCGCGGCGGTCGGCTGGTTTGGCGATACGCTGCTGACCAACGGTGCGATTTACCCTCAGCACGCCGCACCGAAAGGCTGGCTGCGCCTGCGCCTGCTCAACGGGTGTAACGCACGCTCACTCAATTTCGCCACCAGCGATAAACGTCCTTTGTACGTGGTGGCCAGCGACGGGGGACTGCTGCCAGAGCCGGTGAAGGTGAATGAATTACCGATGCTGATGGGGGAACGTTTTGAAGTGCTGGTGGATATCAGCGACGGCAAAGCTTTTGACCTGGTGACGCTGCCGGTTAGCCAGATGGGAATGGCGGTTGCGCCCTTCGACAAGGCGCATCCGGTGCTGCGTATTCAGCCGCTGCAGGTGACGGCCTCCGGTACGCTGCCGGATACCCTGACTACGCTCCCGGCACTACCGTCCCTCGAAGGGGTAACCCAGCGGAAGCTCCAGCTCGCCATGGACCCGATGCTCGATATGATGGGTATGCAGGCCCTGATGAAGAAATACGGTAATCAGGCGATGGCGGGAATGCATCACGGACAGATGATGGGCCACATGAATATGGACCACGGCAAAATGGGCGGTATGGGGAACATGAACCACGGTGACCATGGCTTTGATTTCCACAACGCTAATATGATCAACGGCAAAGCATTCGACATGAACACGCCAATGTTTGCTGCCGCAAAAGGGCAGTTTGAGCGCTGGGTGATTTCAGGTGAAGGGGACATGATGCTGCATCCGTTCCATATCCACGGCACCCAGTTCCGTATTCTCTCTGAGAACGGCAAAGCGCCGGATGCGCATCGCGCAGGCTGGAAGGATACGGTGCGAGTGGAAGGCGGCGTCAGTGAGGTGCTGGTGAAGTTTGACCACGATGCACCGAAAGAGTTTGCCTACATGGCGCACTGTCATCTGCTGGAGCATGAGGATACGGGGATGATGCTGGGGTTCACCGTATAAAGCGGTGCGGCCTGATGCCCTCACCCTGACCCTCTCCCACGGGGAGAGGGAACAAACACTAAAAACGGCAACTTTCGTTGCCGTTTTGCATTTATTTGGCATCGTCCGGCAACGCATACGCGACAATATAGTCGCCCATCTTCGTGCCAAACGAACCGTGACCTCCCGCGGAGATGACAACGTACTGCTTGCCATTCACTTCATAGGTCATCGGCGTCGCTTGTCCACCGGCTGGCAGACGGCCTTGCCACAGTTTCTCACCGTTGGTCATGTTGTACGCGCGCAGGTAGTTATCTGCGGTTGCCGCGATGAACAGCACGTTACCAGCGGTAGAGATTGGGCCACCCAGCATTGGCATACCCATATTGAACGGCACCGGAACCGGCATCGGGAACGGCATGCTGTCCTGCGGGGTACCAATACGTTTTTTCCACACGATCTCGTTGGTTTTCAGATCCAGACCGGAGATATAACCCCAGGCAGGCTGTTTACACGGCAGACCAAATGGAGACAGGAACGGATTCAGCGTCACGCCAAACGGCACGCCATACTGCGGCTGAATACCGGCTTCGGTACCGCTGCCTTTCGCGTCTTTCGGCTGCTCCATCGGGTTACCAGGACCGCGCGGGATCAGCTTGGAGACAAACGGCAGCGCCATTGGGTTGGCAATCGCCACCTGACGGTTCGGGTCAACGGAGATCCCGCCCCATTCGAACATCCCCAGGTTACCCGGGAAGACCAGCGTGCCCTGCTCAGACGGCGGTGTGAAGATACCTTCATAGCGCAGCTGATGGAACATCACGCGGCACACCAGCTGGTCAAACATGGTGGCGCCCCACATGTCTGCTCCGCTGAGGTCTTTCTTCGGACGGAAGCTCAGGTCAGAGAACGGCTGCGTCTTCGTGACGTAGTCGCCTTTTGCTGCACCCTGCGGAACCGGTTTTTCCGGCGCAGGGACGACCAGCTCGCCGTTACGACGGTCCAGCACGAAGATGTTACCGGTTTTCGCCGGAGCATAAATCACCGGCACGGTTTTACCGTTAACGGTAATGTCCGCCAGCGTCGGCTGGGACGGCATGTCCATATCCCACAGGTCGTGGTGAACGGTCTGATAGCTCCAGGCCAGTTTACCGGTGGTCGCGTTCAGCGCCACGATGGAGCTGGCATAACGCTCCTGCTCCGGTGTGCGATTTCCGCCCCAGATATCCGGCGTGGTCACACCCATAGGCAGGTAGACCAGATCCAGCTTCGCGTCATACGCGGCCGGTGCCCAGGAGTTCGGCGAGTTAAAGGTAAAGGTGTGTTCATCCGACGGGATCGCGTTTGGATCTTTCGCGCCCGGATCAAAGGCCCACAGCAGTTTACCGGTGTTTACGTCGAAACCACGAATAACGCCAGAGGTTTCGCGGGTGGAGAAGTTATCCGTAACCGAACCCGCAATCACGATGGTTTTATCGGTGATAATGGGCGGTGAGGTCGGCTCATACAGACCCGGCGTGGTGTCCGGCATGTTGGTCTGCAGGTTGAGGATACCTTTGTTGGCAAAAGTTTCGCACAGCTTGCCCGTTTCGGCGTTAATCGCGAACAGGCGACCATCGTTCACCGGCAGCATAATGCGGCGAGGACAGTCGGCAATGACCTCTGGGCTCGCATTATCCGCACGCGCTTCGTGATAAGAAACGCCACGGCAGGTGACGTGCTGGAAGGATGGGTTAGAGTTCAGCTGCGGATCGAAGTGCCATTTCTCTTTACCGGTGGCCGCGTCGAGCGCGAACAGACGCTGGTGCGCCGTACACAGATAAAGCATGTTGCCCACTTTAATCGGCGTGACTTCGTTGGTCAGTTCACCCGGATCGTTCGGCATCTTCAGATCGCCGGTACGGAATACCCAGGCTTCTTTCAGGTTTTTAACGTTGTCGGCGTTGATCTGCTTCAGCGGGGAGTAACGCTGGCCTTCCTGGTTACGCCCGTAGGCTGGCCAGTCACCGTCAGCGACCTGCGAGATCGCCGCCGCAGGCGTGGATTCTGCATTCAGCGTCCCGTTGATCTCCTGCGGATCGTTAAAGCCGGCCCAGGTCAGGATGCCGCCGCTGATTAACAGGGCCACCACCAGCGCCGCAACGGCACCACTGGACGGCACAATCAGGCGACGCCAGACGAACGGCAGGATCAGCCAGATACCGAAGAACACCAGAATGTCGCTGCGCGGCGTCAGTGCCCAGAAGTCGAAGCCGACTTCCCAGACGCCCCAGATCATGGTTGCGAGGAGTAATGCGGCATAAAGCCACAGTGCGGATTGTTTTCTACGCCAGAGCAGGACGGTTACGCCAAGCATAACCAGGCCCGCAATCGGGTAGTACCAGGAGCCGCCGATCGCGACCAGCCAGACGCCACCGATTAACAGGTACAGGCCGCAGAAGGCGGCGAATAGCGCTGTTAGTGTCACCAGTAGACGCGGCTGTTTAGAGTTTGTTTCAGCCATAGAAAGTGTACTCGTCAGTTTTTGTTAATAATTTGCTAGCAACTAATTATAGGTATTAACAAGTGTGATCGGAATCACAATATTTGCTTTTTATAACTCATGCGCCAGGCGTAGCCATTTACTGGTATAATGGCTGGCTTGCGTATCGATGCCGGAATACCCTGTATTCGCATTGAGAGATTTTCATCAAAATCATGTGGTTAGTAATATGAAACATACTGTTGAAGTGATGATCCCGGAAGCCGAGATCAAAGCGCGTATCGCCGAACTGGGTCGTCAAATCACCGAACATTACAAGGACAGCGGCAGCGAAATGGTGCTGGTCGGTCTGTTGCGTGGCTCTTTCATGTTCATGGCAGACCTGTGCCGTGAAGTGCAGGTGCCGCACGAAGTCGATTTTATGACCGCCTCCAGCTACGGCAGCGGCATGTCCACAACCCGTGATGTGAAAATCCTGAAAGATCTGGATGAAGATATTCGTGGCAAAGATGTGTTGATCGTCGAAGACATCATCGACTCCGGCAATACGCTCTCAAAAGTGCGCGAGATCCTTGGCCTGCGTGAGCCAAAATCGCTGGCTATCTGCACCCTGCTGGATAAACCAGACCGCCGTGAAGTGCAGGTGCCGGTCGAGTTTGTGGGTTTCTCTATCCCGGATGAGTTCGTTGTCGGTTACGGCATCGACTATGCGCAGCGTTATCGTCATCTGCCGTATGTTGGGAAAGTGGTATTGCTGGACGAGTAAGTGTGGCCCCGGCCCTCTCCCTGTGGGAGAGGGAGAAAACCCCCGGCTTTATTTATGGTTCACATGCTTAAGCTTGAGGTTGGCAATTCCTGAACGGTAACGCTGCTCCAGCGTTTCCCGGTTGGTGGCGGTGACTTCCAGGTTACGTAGCAGACCATCGTGAATGCCGTACGCCCAGCCGTGGATAGAGACCTTCTGCCCGCGCTTCCATGCTGATTGCATGATCGTCGAGTGGCCCAGGTTATACACCTGCTCCATCACGTTGAGTTCGCAAAGGGTATCCATACGACGTTCCTGCGGCATTTCACCCAGCAGTGAGCTATGTTTGAACCAGATATCACGGATGTGAAGCAGCCAGTTATCAATGAGCCCCAGTTCCGGGTTTTCGACCGCCGCCTGCACGCCGCCGCAGCCGTAGTGGCCGCAAATGATGATGTGCTCAACTTCCAAAACATCAACGGCATACTGCACAACAGAAAGACAGTTGAGATCGGTATGAATCACCAGGTTGGCGACGTTGCGGTGAACAAACAGTTCGCCGGGCTCAAGACCTGTCAGGCGCTCTGCCGGCACCCGGCTGTCGGAACATCCAATCCAGAGAAAGCGTGGGTTCTGCGCTTGCGCGAGCTTTCCAAAAAATCCGGGGTCTTCCTCCACCAGCATTTTTGACCATAGTGCATTGTTGCTGATGAGTGTATCTATGTTGTTCATGGAGGTTAGCGACCTGTAACCGAGTAATTGCGTTGCGCTACTATAGGGTAACCCGACTTTTAATGAAACCACACAACGTGTGTCAGAACCTAAGGTAAGTTTATTTCATGGCGATTGCACTGGAGCTTGAGCAGCTAAAAAAAACCTATCCGGGCGGCGTTCAGGCGCTACGCGGGATAGATCTGAAAGTAGAGGCGGGGGATTTCTACGCGCTTCTGGGGCCGAACGGGGCGGGGAAATCGACCACCATTGGTATCATCAGCTCGCTGGTGAATAAAACGTCCGGCAGGGTGAGCGTCTTTGGCTACGATCTGCAAAAAGATGTGGTGAACGCCAAGCGCCAGCTCGGGCTGGTCCCGCAGGAGTTCAACTTCAACCCGTTTGAGACGGTGCAGCAAATCGTCGTCAACCAGGCGGGTTATTACGGCGTTGAGCGAAAAGAGGCGTTAGCACGCAGTGAAAAATACCTCAAACAGCTCGATCTGTGGGAAAAGCGTAACGAACGTGCGCGTATGCTGTCCGGCGGGATGAAGCGCCGCCTGATGATTGCCCGTGCGCTGATGCACGAGCCAAAACTGCTCATTCTCGACGAACCGACTGCGGGCGTGGATATCGAACTGCGTCGTTCCATGTGGGGCTTTCTGAAAGACCTCAACGACAAAGGCACCACCATTATTTTGACCACCCACTATCTTGAAGAGGCGGAAATGCTGTGCCGCAACATCGGCATCATTCAGCACGGCGAGCTGGTGGAAAATACCTCGATGAAGAATCTGCTCTCCAAGCTCAAATCAGAGACCTTTATTCTCGATCTGGCGGCAAAAAGCCCGCTACCGAAGCTAGAAGGGTACCAGTATCGTCTGGTGGATACCTCGACGCTGGAAGTGGAAGTTTTGCGCGAGCAGGGAATTAACAGCGTGTTCTCGCAACTGAGCGCGCAGGGCATTCAGGTTTTAAGTATGCGTAACAAAGCGAACCGACTGGAAGAGCTGTTTGTCTCTCTGGTGCAGGATAAACAAGGAGACAAGGCATGACGCATCTTTACTGGGTCGCGCTGAAAAGTATCTGGGCGAAAGAGATTAACCGCTTTATGCGCATCTGGGTGCAAACCCTGGTGCCGCCGGTGATCACCATGACCCTCTATTTCATCATCTTCGGTAACCTGATTGGTTCCCGTATTGGTGAAATGCACGGCTTTACCTATATGCAGTTTATCGTGCCGGGCCTGATCATGATGGCGGTGATCACCAACGCCTATGCTAACGTGGCGTCATCGTTCTTTAGCGCCAAGTTCCAGCGCAATATTGAAGAGCTGCTGGTGGCACCGGTGCCAACGCATGTGATCATTGCGGGTTACGTCGGTGGCGGCGTGGCGCGCGGTTTGTGTGTCGGGATCCTGGTGACGGCCATCTCGCTGTTCTTCGTGCCGTTCCAGGTGCACTCCTGGCTGTTTGTGGCCCTGACGCTGCTGCTGACGGCGATCCTCTTCTCGCTGGCCGGTCTGCTGAACGCGGTGTTTGCCAAAACGTTTGACGATATCAGCCTGATCCCGACCTTTGTGCTGACGCCGCTGACCTATCTGGGCGGGGTGTTCTATTCCCTGACGCTGCTGCCGCCATTCTGGCAGGCGCTGTCGCACCTGAACCCGATTGTCTACATGATCAGCGGTTTCCGCTTTGGCTTCCTCGGGATCACCGATGTGCCGCTGTTTACCACGGTGGCGGTGCTGGTGGTGTTCATCATCGCCTTCTACCTGCTGTGCTGGTATCTGATCCAGCGCGGGCGCGGTCTGCGCAGCTAATCTTCCGCCCGGCGACATTCTGTTTGCCGGGCGCTTTTCTTTGACAGTTATCACCGAAAGCTAACCTTCACTCCGCTAAACTACTTGCCTGCTAAGGAGAGAGTTATGCTGGGATGGGTTATCACCTGCCACGATGAACACGCGCAGGATATGCTGGACAAGCTTGAAGCCAGGTTTGGTCCGCTGGTGCAATGTCGGGCAGTCAATTACTGGCGCGGTCTGAGCACCAACATGCTCAGCCGAATGATGTGCGATGCCCTGCATGAAACGGACACCGGTGACGGCGTTATTTTTCTTACCGATAAATCAGGCGCGGCGCCATATCGTGCAGCGGCTCTGTTGAGCCACAAACACGACTGCTGTGAGGTCATCTCGGGAATTAATCTCGCTTTACTCGAGTTAATGTATCCCCGGCGTGAGTCATTGAGCAGCGCAGAATTTCGTGATGCCATCGTGGCGCAGGGCGAACCCGGCGTGACCAGTTTATGGCATCAGCAGCAAAAAAATCCGCCCTTTGTCCTGTTTCACGAACGCGACAACCACTGAGCTTTTTTCTATTCATAATCCATCAAAAAGGTGGCTGCTGCATTGAAATCGCCCGCTTTAATCGCCCCGCCATCGGCTAACAGTTGGGCTGAAAAGTGAAGATTCTCCAGAGATGACCAGTCACTGCTGCGATCAATATCGGTACTGGTTTCACTGTTTGGGATCATCACGCTGGAAGTATCCGTGTTAATGATCCTGACGGCGACCCCTGCCGCGCTCCCGCTACTCAGCCCTAACATGCTGTGATCCGGAGAAACAAAGGCCGATGTCATCTTCACCTTGAGCTTGGGGGTATAACAGCTTGCAAGCGAGATTGAGAAGGGAATAACCGGCGTGTTGTTGTTTTTAATATCATCTATCCAGTAATCACCCAGCGCAACGTTATTACCCGAGACGGTATCCCCCTGGGCGACACCAAATGAGCAACTGCTTGCCGGGACCGTAAATTTCAGCGTGCTGGTTGTGGCACTGAAGATAATTTTGGGCTGACTGCTGGTTCCAATTTGGAAATAGGCAATCGTACCGGCGAGTGAGTTTCCGGTATTGATACCTTTCTGCGGTTTAAATTGTGGCGTGATCCAGAGCGTAAATTTGAGCTTCCATTGGCTGTCGGCATCGGCATAGGGAGCCCCACTGCTTTGTGATGGCACCGTATTATCCGTGCCATTTCCTCCCTTCAGATAGAGATCAACCGTTGGATGCGATGAACCACAACCCTCTGATACGTAACACATTAACTCGGCAGTGTAGTCAATGCCCGGCACCGTGGTTTTAAGCAGGGCGTTGCCCTCTGGCGTGGTGTATTGCGTATCGAGCAAATTCCCTGCGGCATTCGTAAAGTGGACGGTATTGTCGTAGGGGTTCCAGTTTTTACAGCCTATCGGGTTGCTGGTAATAAACTGGATCACATATGTGGATGTCACATCCAGGCTCGTTGGCGTGGAAACTTTATTTGTCGAGAGGTTAAGAAGCGATGAGCTTCCGGTGGTATATGTGCCCGCGTTATTGCTTTCGATATAACAGCTTTGATCGGCCAATGCCGGGCGGCACAGCATTCCAAAGGCGGCAAATACCAGAAGCATCACCAGGGCATTGAAAGCACTCTTTTTTATCATAAGTTGAAATCTACGCAGAAAAAGAAAGGAACTGCCGGCATCCGTCCGGACAATTCCTCTCTGGTTTCACTGATAGGTCACCATGAACGTTACCAGGGATGTCACCGCACCAGGCGTAACATCGGCAATGGTTTTTCCATCGGCAATAACAATACGCGCATTCATATCCAGCGAACCGGAACCCGAACTGATCGTCACGTTTTGGGTAGGTTGGGTGGTGCAATTGAGAACGGTGCCGGTATCGGCAAGACCTTTCCAGACTTCGAAAGCCGTTCCGTGTGTTGAACCAAATTTGTCGCTGGATCCGGTAGAACAGCTTGTGCCTGCGCCCGGGGTGGCCTGCACGGTGGCGCTTTTCACCCCCGAACAGTTGCTGAAATTCAGTTTAAAGGCTTCGATACGGCTTTTCGCCGTCAGATCGGACTTGAACACATCGCCAAAATTAATCTCTGTCGATGCATTGCCTGTGGAATCCTGAATTTCTGCGGTACAGGTGCCTGGCACAACATTGGTTTCAAATGTTGCCGTCAGACTGGATGTACCGCTGATCTGTGCCTGTGAGGCGAAGGACAACAGTCCACCGCAAATCGCCATTGTTAAAGCCGTCAGATGTTTACGCATTACTCGCTCCTTTCCCTGTCCCGTTATTCGTAACTGAAGTTAAACGTCGCAATGGCTCGAAATGAGCCCGTTGTGGCCTGATTGGCTACGGTTTCTACCATCGTGGCCACCAGCCCAACTTCTTTTGCGCTGATTTCTGCTGGTGTCCATACCAGCCGTTTACTGTCATCTGTCGAATTGATGACAAAAGGGGCATCCGGAGCAGAGACACGCGCAATAGACAGCCCCGTATTGGCGGCTCCTCCTGCTGATGAGTCGATGCCGTTCGCGATAGCGGTGTTGACGCTACCTGAAGCGGTACCTGCCACTTCCGTCTTTAATGAAACCAGACTGGAAGGGCACTCGGTGATCACCAGTTTGAAGTTTTCTTTTGCTTCTCCCGTTGCAATCGTATCTACACGGGTATTCCCGTTAGCGCCAATCGTAATGGTATTATTTGTGCCATCACCTGTTCCCCCATCAATTTTAATATCACAGGTTGTTTCCCGGATATTTGCGCTGAAGGTCAGGTCGAGGTTCTCTGCTGCTCTGACGCCGCACGTCGCCGAAAATAAAACGGCAACCAGCGCGGTATGGACGAGAAATCGCTTTTTATCAAAAGCAGTTACGTTATTTTCCATATTTAATGTTTCCTTTGCATAATGCATGTTTGGTTATGGAGGATGGTGGTTAAACCCACCTTCTGTTCATCAGTACCAAAATGATAATTTACTGAGCAGGTTTCATCCGTTCCTGCTCCCCATACTACGGTTAATTTACCTGTTTCATTTACCCCCCTGACATATGCTTGCCCTGCCTGGCCTACGCTTCCAATGATGTCTCCCTTTTCATTCATGACGTCTGCGCCCAGCGGAATAAACCCGTTATCTGAACGCGTTAATTCGAGCACCGCCGAGCGACCCTCATTCGTTTTAAAATCAACCATCACCACCGCGCCATTACGCGGTACCTCCACGGTGCTGTTATTTTCAACGGCGACATCCTCCGTTAAGGTACTGGTATCCAGGGTGATCCGATTTTCGCGGTATGCAGAGAGATAAGGCATGACGACATACCCTGAGTCACTGATTTCGCCACGGCTGTTGCTCACATGGGCTCCCTTTGCGCCACTGGCCTTAATGAGCGCCAGCGCGTCATTTTCACCAATGCTGCCGGGCGTGAAGGTGACTCCGCCACCGTGAATAATCGCTCCGCCACTGTAGCTGGCAGAGTACTGTTGGCTGTTTTGTGAATCTGACGACGCGGAAAGGCTAAGAGGGCCATAGTCGCTGTTATAGCTGCCATAGGCGCTCACCTGACTTAAATTTTCAGCGGTGCTTTGGCTGTAACTCGTCGTCACACTGTAGTTATAGCGACTGTCTTGCGAAGCACCGTTAGCCGTCATATTGAGGTTATGTGAATGTCTCAGGTCTGAGCTCATTCCCATATTCACGTTGTTAAAACCGGCGAGACTGTTTTTATTTTTTAAGAACGAGTCAAACGGTATGCTGAAATTTAAATAGAGGCTGTTATCTGCTTCGCCAAATGCATCATAGGTCCGTTGCAGAGACACGTTATAACTGCCATAACGAAAATTGTTGCTGTAGCCCATCGCATAACTGGCCGTCTGGTTATTCCCGTTCCACCAGCTTTGCCAGCTGCCGTTAATATAAAGAGAACCATAGTTTTGTTTATTTATGTCCAGCGGCTGGTTCAGGTTTATTTGTAACTGGTTCTTCATTTGCTGAAGGTTTTGTTTTGCTTCGTCCGCACTCTGGCCATCATACTGAATGTGATCCTGCAACTGGGCGGCGTCATCCAGGCTGAGATAGTCCTGCGTTGAAAAGCGCAGCGCTGCGACATTCAGAGACGTATCCGTCTGGTCAACGGTCTTGTTCCAGGAGAGACGGTAGCTCTGGCCTTTCATTGCCGGAATCGTATCAATCTGTGCTGAAGAGCGGGTCACATCAAAGGCAAACGCCCCCAGAGGCGTATTCATGGCGATGCCAGCCAGAGCTGCAGAAAAACCCATATCGGTATATTGCAGCCCGGTATAACCGGTAAAAAGGTTATTGAGGCCATAATAGAGTGTGCCAAACGCCAGTCTGGGTGAGTGATGTAAAGCCTCATCCTGCAACTCACCCACCCCGGCCTCCCAGCGGGCATAGCCTGGCCGTAACATCTGTGTGACGGAGGAGAAGGGAACGGTAAAAGCGTGTTGGCTACCGTCTGCCTCTTCTATGGTCACGGTGAGGTCTTGTCCATAACCGGTGGCATTCAGATCGTTAATCTCAAATGCCCCAGGGGGAACGGTGGTTTCGTAGATTTTATTCCCGCTCTGGGTGACGGTGATTTTGGCATTGGTGTTAGCCGTGCCGCGGATCACAGGAGCGTAGCTGGACATTCCGCCGGGCAGCATTCGGTCATCGTTAAACAGACGGCCACCCCGAAGATGGAGGGCATCGAAGGCATCTCCACGTGTCCAGGAGTCGCCCATCACCATCTGCGCCTTGAGCGGCGTAATATCCCTTTGCAGATAAATATCCTGGTTATCGTAGCGGGTACCGCTCTGCTGATCCCAGTTCAGGCTTCCGTTTGAGCGCAACCGCCACGGCCCGTAGTTAACACCATAGTGAAGCCCGGCATAGGCGCTGTCGCGCTGCGACTGCTGGCCCTGGTTATGCCAGGCATTCATATCGTAAGACAGCAACCCCGCGGGAATACCCTCGTCCCAAAGTGACGGGTCGATATAGCCCGCCGCGTGTTTCAGCAGAAACAGTTGCGGCAGGCTGACGTTCAGCGCCTGGCTTGTGGTGTCAAAATCAACCGTCGAACCTGGATATAAGGTGGCGATATCCAGGCACGTATCGTCGTTATCGTCGATTTTGAGATGAGAAATATCTACATCCATCTGTTTTAGTATTTTGAGGGGAATACAGGGTGTGGCACGGGCGGTACCGTTATCCGCAAATTCAACATCCTTCACCGCTTTTGTTATGCCGTTAACAACAAGCGTTACGCGATGAATACCGGGCGTAACGGGGTTACCTCGGGAAAAACGATGGACATCAATATTCCCGTCAGTAGTAAATAAAAACTGATCGTTAAACTCAATATCATTATTTTCGCCTCCGGTAACAGACGATGCAGTATGTTCTTCTGCGTGTGCATTCAGGGCGGCACACAGCAGAAGAGAGAATAATGCGTATCGGAATGACATATTTCACGGTGAGGCTTATCTGTAATATGTATTGATTAACGCGCAATGGCGATTTGATGACTTTCAGAACCGCCAAAATCATTAATGGATACAAAATTAAGCATGCCGGAGGTCCCGTTCAGGGTGCCCTTGATTTTCATATTTTCACTGGAGAACGGTTTAACCGAATGGCTCTCAATAGAATACCTTTTCCCCCCGGCGCTCAGTTCTGCACTGGCAATCGAAATATTAAAAGGTGATTCATTTTTTGCTGTCACGACGCTGCTACCTGCAGCAGCATTCAGAGACCACTTAAGATTTTTTACGGCTTCTGCCGCTGTACCTTTTAATCCCTCCGGGCGGAAAAATAATTTAATGCGGGTACGGAAAGCCACCTGCAAAAGATTTTTCTTATCCGCCCCTTGCGCTTTGGGTGGGACTTCCAGAACGTTAAACCAGTAGAGTGACTCTCGGTCCTGAGGCATATTTTGGCCCAGCCAGGTAATGCGAATCGCCTGGCCTTTATGTGCATCCACACGCGTGACGGGAGGCGTAACAATAAAAGGGAGTTTTAGCTGCTGGGGATTAACGTTATCGCGTCCGTCATCCAGCCACGACTGAACCAGTAAAGGTTTATTGCCTTTGTTTTGCAGGTTGACCGTCACATCTTTTGCCGTGGAAGGATAAACGATACGCGTCCCGGAAATGATAATGTCGGCACAAGCATGAAAGGAAATAAGACCAGCCAATAACAGTGCTGACGCCTTTACAACGTTAAGTTTGATACCTGACATAAAATCCCGCCTCAGTTCTACATATTTATTACATCAATTGTTTTGCTGCTAATTATACTAATGGCAGGTGTTTTGTTATTGGATTTCGTTTTTTTTAGGTGTCTGTTAAGTTTAACTAAATGATTTGCGAGCATCTTTTTTTTGCGAGTAAATACAGGGGGTTGTTTTTGTTTGCGTCGCCGGGGGAATGAAATAAAAGTGATTTAGAGGTTTTTTTTATTCTCGTTTTAAGAAAGGACTTACTCCAGAGGGACAATAAAGCAGAGTTATGAGAATCATTATGTTACAATGGTGAAAGATGAATGTTGAAGGCTTATAGGGTTCATGTTTATTCGATTTGTCCTGGTCCTGATGATGTTTTCCTGTAGCGCGTCCGCCAGCCTGCTCAGCGACCAAAAGGCAGTAGCACAATACATGCAAACCACGGAAGACGCGGCGATCTGGGCACAGGTTGGAAACGCGGTCGTTAACGTTGGCAACGTGCGTGCGGGACAGATACTGGGCGTGGTTCCTGCCGCTGCAGATTACTACGAATTTCGCTTCGGTTTTGGGACTGGCTTTATCGACAAGGGGCACCTTGAGCCGGTTCAGGGAAAACAGCGCGTCGAGGATAGCCTCGGCGATCTGAATAAACCCCTGAGCAACCAGAACCTTATCACCTGGAAAGACACGCCGGTGTTTAATGCGCCTTCCAGCGGGAGTGCGCCGTTCGGCACATTAAGCGCCAACCTTCGCTATCCGATACTGAATAAGCTGAAAGACCGTCTGAATCAGACCTGGTATCAGATCCGTATCGGCAACCGCCTGGCGTGGGTCAGTAGCCTGGATGCACAGGAAGATAATGGGATCCCGGTTCTGACCTACCATCATATTCTGCGTGATGAAGAGAACACCCGTTTTCGACATACCTCTACCACGACCAGCGTACGTGCCTTTAACAACCAGATGGCCTGGCTGCGCGATCAGGGATACACCACCCTGACGATGTATCAGCTGGAAGGGTATGTGCGTAACAAACTGAATCTGCCTGCCAAATCGGTGGTGATCACCTTTGACGACGGGCTGAAATCGGTGAGCCGCTATGCGTATCCGGTTCTGAAAGAGTACGGCTTTAACGCCACGGCGTTTATCATTTCGTCACGCATTAAGCGCCATCCGCAGAAATGGGATCCTAAATCGCTGCAGTTTATGAGCGTTCAGGAGCTGAAGGGTATCCAGGACGTGTTTGATATTCAGTCCCATACGCACTTTCTGCACCGCGTCGATGGTAACAAACATCCGATTTTGCTCAGCCGCAGCTATCACGTGATCCTCTTCGATTTTGAACGCTCGCGCCGGGGGCTGGCGCAGTTCAATCCGCGAGTGTTGTATCTCTCCTATCCGTTTGGGAGTTACGACACGAAAGCGATTAAAGCAGCAAATGACGCCGGTTTTCACCTGGCGGTGACAACGATGAAGGGGAAGGTCAAGCCGGGGGATAATCCGTTCTTACTGAAACGCCTCTATATCTTAAGAACGGATTCGCTGGAGACGATGTCGCGGCTGATCAGCAATCAGCCGCAGGGGTAAATCAGGCAACCTGAACCGGGATCGCTTTCGCGGTGCGTTTCATCTCGTTGTCGCCTTCGAAGTAGGCCACTTTCGGCTGCCAGCGGCGCGCTTCTTCGTCAGACATCATCACGAAGCTGGCGATGATCACAATGTCGCCCACGTCCGCGCAGTGCGCAGCCGCGCCGTTCACGGAGATGATCTTTGACCCGCGCTCGGCGGCAATGGCATAGGTAGAGAAACGCTTGCCGTTGTTCACGTTCCAGATATCAATGGCTTCGTTTTCGAGAATACCCGCCGCGTCGAGAAAATCCTGATCGATCGCGCAGGAGCCTTCATAGTGCAGGTCGGCCTGGGTGACTTTCACACGGTGAAGCTTACCTTGCAGCATTTTGCGAATCATTACGTTTACCTTTCATTTTCCGGGTAGAAAAACTACGCCAGTTCAACCACTTTGTTGTCGATGAGACGGGCCTGGCCAAGCCATGCCGCCACCAGAATGACCGCGCGTTTGCTGGTCTCTGCAAGCGCCAGAAGCGTGTCGGCATCGCGGATTTGAATATCGTCAGCGCGGAAGCCTTTGTCGTTCAGCGCCTGTTCAGCCAGAGCAATAATCTCTTCGGCGGTTAACTCTTTCGCCAGAAGCTGATCCGCCATGGTGTTCATGACTTTGCTTAATCCCGGGGCGATCTTACGCTGCTCTGCGGTCAGGTAGCCGTTACGGGAGCTGAGCGCCAGACCGTCTTTAGCGCGCACAATCGGCACGCCCACGATCTCGATATCATAGCCCATGTCGGCCACCATCTTGCGAATGAGCGCCAGCTGCTGGAAATCTTTCTCACCAAAGCAGGCAACGTCAGGCTGCACCAGGTTGAACAGCTTGCTGACGATGGTCGATACGCCACGGAAATGGCCCGGGCGGCTTGCGCCTTCGAGCATGGTGGAGATACCCGGTACGTCAACGTAGGTTGCCTCTTCCGTACCCTGTGGATATACGTCCGCCGGTGCCGGCGCGAAGACGATGTCCGCATGGCGTTTTTTCAGCTTCTCGCAGTCTTCCTGCAGGGTGCGCGGATAGCGTGCCAGGTCGTCGGCCCGGTCAAACTGCATTGGGTTAACGAAGATACTGACCACCACGATATCTGCACGGGCTCTCGCTTCGTCGACCAGCTTCATATGGCCATCATGCAGGTTGCCCATGGTCGGGACCAGTGCAATACGTTTACCTTCCTGACGCGCGCGACGGATATGCTGGCGAAGCAGCGGCAGGGTTTCAATGATTAGCACAACGAGACTCCTTAATGGAAACTGTGTTCTTCACCCGGGTAAACACCGGATTCAACGTCGGCAATATACTGCCTGACCGCGGCGCGCATGTCGCCCGCTTCCGCGAGGAAATTTTTGGCAAATTTCGGGATATGCCCACCGGTGATGCCAAAGGCGTCATGCATCACCAGAATCTGACCATCGGTCACGTTGCCCGCGCCAATACCAATCACCGGAATCGACAGCGCGTCGGTAATGCGTTTCGCCAGTTCAACCGGCACGCACTCCAGAACCAACAACTGCGCGCCTGCAGCTTCCAGCGCCAGGGCATCCTCAAACAGCGTCTGGGCTGCATCGCCACGGCCTTGTACCTTATACCCGCCAAAGATATTCACGGATTGCGGCGTCAGGCCAAGATGACCGCACACCGGCACGGCGCGCTCGGTGAGCATTTTCACCGTCTCCACCAGCCAGGCGCCGCCTTCAATTTTGACCATATTCGCCCCGGCACGCATGACCGTTGCCGCATTGTCGAATGCCTGCTCTGGTGTGGCGTAGGCCATAAACGGCAGGTCGGAAAGCAGCAGGCAGGCCGGTGCGCCACGACGCACGGCGCGGGTGTGGTAAGCAATATCCTCAACCGTCACCGGAAGGGTGGAATCATGTCCTTGTACCGTCATCCCTAACGAATCTCCGACCAGCATGACGTTGATACCCTCTTCGGCAAACAGTTTGGCGAAGCTGTAGTCATACGCGGTGATGGTGGCGAAGCGTTTTTTTTCCTGTTTGCATTTCTGCAGTAAGGAGATGGTGGTTGGTTTCATACTGTTTCCTGATAGCCCAAAGCGAATCTTTGCGCATTCTAACAGTAACATTCGGGGGAACAATGATTTTAGGTCGTCGATTAGCCACATTTATTTTGTGGCTAACAGGCTTACCAGCGAGCGGGTCTTTCCGCGTGGAGGTTGTTCAGAATGTCCCTGAGCGGGATGCCGTCGGGGAAGGTGAGATCGGGCGCGACTTCAAACAGCGGCCACAGCATAAACCCGCGATTTTTCATATCGTAATGCGGAACGGTGAGGCGGTCGGTATTAATGACGTCATGACCAAACAGCATAATGTCGAGATCCAGCGTGCGCGGTCCCCAGCGTTCGGCTTTGCGTACACGACCCTGCTGCAGCTCGATGCGCTGAGTGTTATCCAGCAACGTTTCGGCGTCCAGAGCGGTTTCCAGTACCACGGCGGCGTTCAGGTAATCCGGCTGATCCTGCGGTCCCAGCGGTGGCGTGCGGTAGAAAGAGGAGACCGCCACGATCCTGCTTTGCGGGATCTCCCCCAGCGCCTGAACGGCAGCATTCACCTGCTCCAGCGGAGAGGCTAAATTGCTGCCGATAGCGATATACGCGAGGGTCATGCCGTGCCTTCGCGACGCGGGGCGCGTTTGCGCGGACGACGGTGGCGGCGACGCGGGGCCGGCTCTTCATCAAGGCCGGTGAGCATATCTTTCTGCTCCGGCGGTGCGGAGACCTGGAACTCGGCCCACCACTGTGCCAGACGCTGCAGCTCCTGATTGCGTTCCACTTCAGCGCGCAGTGACAGCAGATCAAACGCCGCGCGGAACTTAGGATGCTCCATCAGCTTCCAGGCGCGTTTGCCCTGACGACGGGACATACGCAGCTGAAGCTGCCAGATATCGCGCACCAGGGTGGTAATACGTTTCGGAATAGCCAGCGTACGGCAGCCCTCGTCCAGCACGTCGTTTGCGGCCAGCGCGAAAGCATCGTAATAGGCGAGACCGCTCTCCTGGGTAATACGCTGGGCCGTTTCCAGCAGCGGATACCAGAACATCGCCGCGAACAGGAACGCCGGGTTCACGCGCATGTCGTTGCGGATACGGGTGTCGGTATTCTTCAGCACCTGGGCAATCATCCGCTCCATTGGGCTATCACCGTTTTCGGTGAAGTAGCGGGTAATGGTCGGGAACAGCGGCTGGAACAGGTTGTATTCACGCAGCAGATTATAGGTTTCAAAGCCGTAACCGGCCTGCAGCAGCTTCAGCGCCTCTTCAAACAGGCGGGCTGGCGGCACGTCGTTGATCAGCGTCGCCAGACGCGGAATAGGCTCGGCCGTTTCCGGGCTGATGCGCATATTCAGCTTGGCGGCGAAGCGCACGGCGCGCAGCATACGCACGGGATCTTCACGATAGCGCGTTTCTGGCGTGCCAATCAGACGGATCAGACCTTCTTGCAGGTCCTGCATGCCGCCGACGTAATCGCGCACGGTGAAATCTGCCACGCTGTAATAAAGGCTGTTGATGGTGAAGTCGCGACGCTGGGCATCTTCTTCGATAGAGCCGAAGATATTATCGCGCAGCAGCATGCCATTCTGGCCACGCTGCGACGTGGTGCGATCGGACGCGCCTGCTTCATGGTGCCCGCGGAAGGTCGCCACTTCGATGATCTCGGGCCCAAACATCACGTGAGCCAGACGGAAACGGCGACCGACAAGACGGCAGTTACGGAATAATTTGCGCACCTGCTCAGGCGTGGCGCTGGTCGTCACGTCGAAATCTTTCGGTTTTTTGCCCAGCAGTAAATCACGTACTCCACCGCCGACGAGATAGGCCTCGTAGCCCGCTTTATTCAGACGATAGAGCACCTTGAGGGCATTTTCACTGATATCTTTGCGGGAAATAGTGTGCTGCTCACGCGGAATAACCGACATGTGTGGCTGCGCAATAGCATCGTTCGCCATGCTCTCTTCGCGGCTTAGCACTTTACGGCAAAAATTAGCGACTCGGGTAAAAATGGTACACCTCGTAGTGTGTTTTGTTATGAAAAAAGCGGCTAATCATAGCTCAGCGCAACGCATTTGAGAATGCTGGATTTTTGGCACATCCCTGAGCGTCCAGTTGGTGACGGCCATTTTCAGCAGTTCGTCAGTACGCAGATCCTGCCATTCGTTGGTTACATTCTGGTTGAGAAATCGCAGCGCGTCGATCAAAACAGGCCGCGGATCGCCGTCTGGCAGGGCAGGGGCGTGATTCTGCTTTGACAGCTTACAGCCCTGCTCGTTGACCGCCAGCGGCAGATGAATGTAATCCGGTGCCGTCCAGCCAAACTGGTGATAAAGCGAGATTTGTCGCACGGTAGGCTCGACCAGATCCGCCCCGCGCACAATTTCCGTTACGCCCTGAAAATGATCGTCCACCACCACGGCCAGGTTATAGGCGAACAGGCCATCACGACGGTGAATAATAAAATCCTCGGCGGCAAGACGCGCATCGGCGAAGATCTCACCGGAGAGTAAATCGTTAAACCGCGTCACCGGGGCGCGCTGCCTGATGCGCACGGCGGCATTTTCCGGCGGAAGGTTACGCGTGCGGCAGTGGCCGTCATAGACGCCTCCCACGCTCTGGATACGCGCGCGGGTGCAGGTGCAGTTATAGGAAAGCCCCTGAGCGCTTAGCCAGGCCAGGCGTTCGCGATAAGCGTCGTGACGTGTTGACTGCCAGAGAACCTCGTCATCCCAGTGAAGACCGTAATGTTCCAGCTGACGCAGAATGGTTTCTGCTGCACCGGGAACTTCACGCGGTGGGTCAATATCTTCAATGCGAACGAGCCATTTGCCCTGGCTGGCGCGAGCCTGCAGGTAGCTGCCGAGCGCGGCAATTAATGAGCCGAAGTGTAATTCACCGGAGGGAGATGGCGCGAAGCGCCCAATATAGTGTGATTCAGACATATCAACAGTAACAAGGCGGGAGAGACTCCCGCCTTTGGAGTGTGTAAACAGCGCTGGTATTAACCGGCCATCTGTTTTTCGCGGATTTCGGCCAGCGTTTTACAGTCGATGCACAGATCGGCGGTTGGACGCGCTTCCAGGCGACGAATACCAATTTCAACACCGCAGGATTCGCAGTAGCCAAAATCTTCGTCTTCGACTTTTTTAAGCGTTTTCTCGATCTTTTTGATCAGTTTGCGTTCGCGGTCACGGTTACGCAGTTCGAGGCTGAACTCTTCTTCCTGAGCGGCACGGTCTACCGGATCCGGGAAGTTAGCAGCTTCATCCTGCATATGAGTAACGGTGCGATCGACTTCATCCCTGAGTTGATTACGCCATGCTTCAAGAATACGCTTGAAGTGCGACAGCTGGGCTTCGTTCATATACTCTTCGCCCGGCTTCTCTTGATACGGCTCCACCCCAGCGATGGCGAGAATACTCAGGGACGATGTTTTACGGTTTTGCCCTTCTTGCATGTTGCTTCTCCTTAACACGCACTATCGATCCCCGTGTTGGGGGAAAAATCAGGTCGCTATAAATAGCAGATGCTTTTCCGTATGGCAATTATCTAAACGTAACACTTGACAAGCCTGTGAGGAAAAGCGTATTTGCGCACGCGGCCAGAACACTTAATCATCAATCGCCTAATCCCTTATAAGACAATGGGAAGAGAGGATCTCAGAGTCATATTATCGGCAGAAAGTTCCGCTTTATAAGCTAAAACCTCTACCCCCTGCTTTTGTGCCTCATTCAACAATTGCGCGTATTTAGGATCAATATGGCGGGCAGGGGAGAACCGTTCAATGGCTGAATGCAATACCGCAAACAGCAACACGGCGCGTTTGCCCGCCGCCGCAACACTCATTAGCTCTCGCAGATGCTTCTGGCCACGTAGCGTTACCGCATCCGGGAAGTAGCCATTTTCCTGTTCCGCTAACGTCACTGATTTTACTTCAATATAGCACTCAGGCCTGTCTTCCGCCTGTAACATGAAGTCAATTCTGCTGCTTTCATCGCCATACTTCACTTCGCTTTTATGCGTGCCATAACCCACCAGTTCGGGAAGGGTTCCCAGGGTCAGCGCTTCCTTTACCAGCTGATTGGCGCGCAGGGTATTCACACAAATAAATGCCCCATTTTGCGTTTCAGTCATTTCCCAGGTATGGGCATATTTGCGTTTCGTATTTTCTGACGTGGAATACCAGACCGTGTCACCCGGCGTCGCGCACCCCGTCATGGCACCCGTATTGGGGCAATGCAGGGTGAGTGCTACGCCTTCAGGCGTGATCACGTCGGCAAGGAAGCGTTTGTAGCGCTGGACTAGCGTGGCATGCTGCAGGGGAGGACTAAACTTCATCAGAATTCCTTTCGGTGTTGCCCAGCGTCCAGCGCTGGAGCGGCGTATAGCGGGTGCGTCCCTGTGCAAAGACGGATTCGTAAAGCGCGAATTCATTGACCGGAAAAGCCCAGTGAAAACCCGGCGGCGGGATGGCAACGGCCTGGCCGGCATCGCGCAGCAAGGTGATATGCGGATGAAACGGCTGCGGACTCTGATAACAGCCGCTGCGCGCCGCCTGTGCGCGCAGCATATTCGCCAGTTGCAATAACCCGCGCGGCGGCTGGCGCGTCCCCAGCCAGAGCACGCGCGAACGCAGCCACTGACCCGCGTCGTCGAGGTGCAGCGTAAATGCCGGCTGGGTAATGCGCCCGGCCATGGCGGCTAATGCCCGCTGTTTTTCGGCGCTGACGTCCCCCAGAAAGGCCAGCGTCAGGTGCAGGTTAGCCGCTGCGACAGGGCGGCCTGCTTCCGGCGGGAAGTGTTCAGCGCGCCAGCGTACAATTTGACGCTGAAGGGGGGCGGGCAATTCAATGGCAAAAAACAGCCGTTTCGACTCAGGCATAAGGGGGACTCGGTAATGATATGCGCCGATGCTACAATGTACGCCGACTAATGTTAACCCTCTGGAGCTGTTCGTGTCCTCATTGCCGGTCGCCGTCGTCCTTCCTGAGCTTCTCGCTGCCTTACACCATGCCCCTCAGGTTTTGCTTAACGCGCCTACGGGCGCCGGTAAGTCGACCTGGCTGCCGCTACAGATCCTGAAAGACGGGAACATCAGCGGGAAAATTATCCTGCTGGAGCCGCGCAGGCTGGCCGCACGCAACGTGGCGCAGCGCCTGGCAGAACTGCTGGACGAAAAACCGGGGGAGACGGTGGGGTACCGCATGCGCGCCGAAACCTGCGTGGGGCCGTCCACGCGGCTTGAGGTGGTGACCGAAGGGATCCTCACCCGCATGCTGCAAAACGATCCGGAGCTGACCGGCGTCGGGCTGGTGATCCTGGATGAATTCCACGAGCGCAGCCTGCAGGCGGATCTGGCCCTGGCGCTGTTGCTGGACGTGCAGCAGGGGCTGCGCGACGATCTTCGGCTGCTCATCATGTCGGCGACGCTGGATAATGAGCGGCTGCAGCAGGCGTTGCCGCACGCGCCGGTCATTAGCTCGGAGGGACGCGCATTCCCGGTCGAGCGGCGCTACCAGCCGCTGCCAGCGCATCAGCGTTTTGATGAGGCCGTGGCCATCGCAACCGCAGAACTGCTGCGTCAGGAACCCGGCTCGCTGCTGCTGTTCTTACCCGGCGTGGGCGAGATCCAGCGCGTGCAGGAACAGCTGACCTCCCGCGTAAGCAGCGATGTCCTGCTGTGCCCGCTCTACGGTGCGCTGTCGCTGGCCGAACAGCGTAAAGCGATCCTGCCCGCGCCTGCGGGACAGCGTAAGGTGGTGCTGGCGACCAATATTGCTGAAACCAGTTTGACCATTGAAGGGATTCGCCTGGTGGTGGACAGCGCCCAGGAGAGAGTGGCCAGTTTTGACCCGCGTACCGGGCTGACTAAGCTTCTGACGCAGCGTATTAGCCAGGCGTCGATGGTACAGCGCGCGGGCCGTGCGGGACGTCTTGAGCCGGGTATCTGCCTGCATTTGACCAGCGCGGAGCAGGCTGAACGCGCGGCACAACAAAGTACGCCGGAAATTTTACAAAGCGATCTGTCCGGGCTGGTGATGGAACTGCTGCAATGGGGCTGCCCGGACCCCGCCCAGCTGACCTGGCTTAATCCTCTGCCAGCCGTCAACCTTGCCGCTGCGCGGGCTTTACTGACTCAGCTTGGCGCCCTGGACGGTGAGCGGTTGTCCTCCCGCGGGCAAAAAATGGCCGCGCTGGGGAACGAGCCCCGGCTGGCCGCCATGCTGGTGGCGGCAAAGGGGGATGATGAAATCGCTACGGCTGCGAAACTGTCCGCTATCCTTGAGGAGCCGCCACGCGGAGGCAGCAGCGATCTGGCCCAGGCCTTTTCGCGCAATCAGGGAAACTGGCAGCAGCGGGCGCAGCAGCTGGGTAAGCGGCTTAACAGCCGCGGCGGCGTGCCAGACAGTGAGAGTATCCCACGGCTTCTGGCGCAGGCTTTTCCGGACCGGATTGCCCGTCGGCGCGGGCTGGATGGTCGCTACCAGCTGGCAAACGGTATGGGCGCGATGCTGGACAGCGATGACGCCCTGACGCGCCATGAGTGGCTGATCGCACCGCTGTTGCTGCAGGGAAGCCACTCCCCGGATGCGCGGATTTTGCAGGCCATTGCCGTGGATATCGACACCCTGACCCGCGCGTGCCCGCAGCTGCTCCAGCAGTCCGACATCGTCGAGTGGGATGATGCGCAGGGTACGCTGAAGGCATTTCGTCGCAGTCAGATAGGTAAACTGACCCTCGGGACGAAGCCGCTGGCGAAGCCGTCGGAAGAGGAACTGCATCTGGCGATGCTGAACGGCATTCGGGAAAAAGGATTAGGTGTTCTGAACTGGACACCGGAGGCCGAACAGTACCGTATTCGTCTGCACTGCGCCGCGCGCTGGCTGCCAGAATATGCCTGGCCGGCGGTGGATGATGACACGTTACTTGCATCGCTGGAAACCTGGCTACTGCCGCAAATGAGCGGTGTACACTCGCTTCGGGCGCTGAAAGCGCTTGATGTTAAGGTCGCGTTACAGAATTTACTCGACTGGTCGTTACGTCAACGTCTGGATAGTGAACTGCCAGGGCATTACACTGTGCCGACCGGCAGCCGGATTGCCATTCGTTATCACGAGGATAATCCGCCGGCGCTGGCGGTACGGATGCAGGAGATGTTTGGGGAGGCGACCACGCCGTCCATCGCCGAAGGACGTGTTCCGGTGGTGCTTGAACTGTTGTCGCCCGCGCATCGTCCGCTGCAGATCACCCGCGATCTGGGGGCGTTCTGGGCGGGGAGCTACCGAGAAGTGCAAAAAGAGATGAAGGGGCGCTACCCTAAACACGTCTGGCCTGACGATCCAGCGAATACGGCGCCGACGCGGCGGACGAAGAAGTATTCGTGATGCAGGGGAAAGAGGGGAGTGCGGCCTGGACAGTGCGGCCTGATGCCCTCACCCCGGCCCTCTCCCACAGGGAGAGGGAGCAAACACTAAAGACTTTCTTGATAAGAAAGTCTTGCTGTTTATTTTGAGAGATTTCTTCTTTCACAGACCGGTGGAAGAAAAGAGAATCGGGCCTTTGCGCCTGAAAGTTGCGGAGAAAAAGCATGGCGGGGAATGACCGCGAGCCAATAGGACGTAAGGGAAGACCAACGCGTCCGGCGAAAGAAAAGGTAAGCCGTCGTCGCCTCAGAGATGAGGACTATGACGATGACTATGAAGACGATTATGAGGATGAAGAACCGATGCCGCGCAAAGGAAAAGGCAAAGGGCGTAAGCCTCGGGGCAAACGCGGCTGGTTCTGGCTGCTGCTGAAGCTGTTTATTGTTTTTGTTGTGCTGATGGCGATCTACGGCGTGTATCTGGATCAGAAGATCCGCAGCCGTATCGACGGTAAAGTCTGGCAGTTACCTGCGGCGGTGTATGGCCGTATGGTGAACCTTGAGCCGGATATGTCCATCAGTAAGAACGAGATGGTCAAACTGCTGGAAGCCACGCAGTATCGCCAGGTATCGAAAATGACGCGGCCTGGCGAATTTACCGTGCAGGCAAACAGCATTGAGATGATCCGCCGTCCGTTTGACTTCCCGGACAGCAAAGAGGGGCAGGTGCGCGCGCGTCTGACCTTTGACGGCGATCGTCTGGATACCATTGAGAACATGGATAACAACCGTCAGTTCGGTTTCTTCCGTCTCGATCCCCGTCTGATCACCATGCTCTCATCAGCAAACGGCGAACAGCGTCTGTTTGTGGCGCGTAACGGCTTCCCGGATCTGCTGGTGGACACCCTGCTGGCAACCGAAGACCGTCACTTCTATGAGCACGATGGCATCAGCCTCTACTCGATTGGCCGTGCGGTTCTGGCTAACCTCACTGCGGGGCGTACCGTGCAGGGGGCAAGTACCCTTACTCAGCAACTGGTGAAGAACCTGTTCCTCTCCAGCGAACGCTCTTACTGGCGTAAAGCTAACGAAGCGTACATGGCCGTGCTGATGGATGCGCGCTACAGCAAGGATCGTATCCTTGAGCTGTACATGAACGAGGTGTACCTCGGTCAGAGCGGCGATAACGAAATCCGCGGCTTCCCGCTGGCGAGTCTGTATTACTTTGGTCGTCCGGTCGAAGAGCTAAGTCTGGACCAGCAGGCGCTGCTGGTGGGCATGGTGAAAGGGGCGTCCATCTACAACCCATGGCGTAACCCAAAACTGGCGCTGGAACGTCGTAACCTGGTACTGCGTCTGCTGCAACAACAGCAGGTGATTGACCAGGAGCTTTACGACATGCTGAGCGCGCGTCCGCTGGGCGTTCAGCCGCGCGGTGGGGTGATCTCGCCTCAGCCGGCGTTTATGCAGCTGGTGCGTCAGGAGCTGCAGAGCAAGCTGGGTGATAAAGTGAAAGATCTTTCCGGCGTGAAGATCTTCACCACCTTCGACTCCGTGGCGCAGGATGCGGCAGAAAAAGCGGCGGTGGAAGGCATTCCGGCACTGAAGAAACAGCGTAAGCTCTCCGATCTTGAAACCGCGATGGTGGTGGTTGACCGTAACAGCGGTGAAGTTCGCGCGATGGTGGGCGGGGCTGAGCCGCAGTTTGCGGGTTACAACCGTGCCATGCAGGCGCGTCGTTCGATCGGTTCTCTGGCGAAACCGGCGACCTATCTCACTGCCCTGAGTCAGCCAAATCAGTATCGCCTGAATACCTGGATTGCGGATGCGCCGATCTCCCTGCGTCAGCCTAACGGCCAGGTCTGGTCACCGCAGAACGATGATAAACAGTTCAGCGGCCAGGTGATGCTGGTGGATGCGTTAACGCGTTCCATGAACGTGCCAACGGTCAATCTGGGGATGTCGCTGGGCCTGCCGGCCATTGTCGACACCTGGCAGAAACTCGGCGTGTCGAAAGATCAGCTGCATCCGGTGCCTGCGATGATCCTCGGTGCGCTTAACCTGACGCCGATCGAAGTGGCGCAGGCGTTCCAGACCATTGCCAGCGGCGGTAACCGTGCACCGCTGTCAGCGCTGCGTTCGGTGATTGCCGAGGATGGCTCCGTACTGTATCAGAGCTTCCCGCAGGCGGAGCGTGCCGTTCCTGCTCAGGCTGCCTATATGACGCTGTGGACGATGCAGCAGGTTGTGCAGCGCGGCACCGGGCGTCAGCTGGGGGCGAAGTATCCGGGTCTGCATCTGGCGGGTAAAACCGGGACCACCAACAACAACGTTGATACCTGGTTCGCCGGTATTGACGGGCGTGAAGTGGTGATCACCTGGGTAGGCCGCGATAATAACCAGCCGACCAAACTGTACGGTGCGAGCGGGGCGATGTCGATTTACCAGCGCTATCTGGCTAATCAGTCTCCGGTTCCGCTGAACCTGGTTGCGCCGGAAGACATCGTCGATATGGGCGTGGACAGCTCCGGTAACTTCGTCTGCGGCGGGGGGATGCGTACTCTGCCAGTCTGGACCACAAACCCGGACTCGCTGTGCCAGCAAAGCCAGCCAGAACAGCCAACGGGTAACCCGTTTGAGCAGTCTTCTCAGCCACAGCAGCCGCAGCAGCAACAGCCGCAGCAGCAGAATGAGAAGAAAGACAGCGACGGTGTCGCAGGCTGGATTAAAGATATGTTCGGCGGTAACTAATCGCCTCAGGTCCCCCCGCAAGGGGGGATTTTTTTACCCATTCCCCCCATTTTTTTAACCCTCTTTTTAATACTGATTAACCCTTCGTTTTCTCCTGGTTATTTCTTAAACCCTTAATTCTCGTAGGGCCGCGTACTGCTTGCTTTGCAGCCAACGTTTCGCCTATTATGCTGCGGTCATAATAATAATTCTCGTTTACGTTATCATTCACTTTTCCATCAGAGATACACCATGGCGCTTTCCAATACTGCTCAGCCAATTAACACGTCGCTGCGTAAAATCGCGGTCGTTGTAGCCACAGCGGTTGCCGGCATGTCGGCTTATACTCATGCTGCCGAAACCCCTAAAAAAGAAGAAACCATTACGGTAACCGCAGCACCAGCGGCACAGGAGAGTGCCTGGGGTCCGGCTGCAACCATCGCAGCGAGACAATCCGCGACCGGGACCAAAACGGATACCCCCATCCAAAAGGTACCGCAGTCAATTTCTGTAGTAACAGCTGAAGAGATGGCGCTGCATCAGCCGCGCTCGGTTAAAGAAGCTCTGAGTTACACGCCAGGCGTTGCGGTAGGCACCCGTGGTGCATCCAACACCTATGACTATTTGATTATCCGTGGCTTTGCGGCTGATGGTCAGACACAAAATAACTACCTCGATGGCATGAAAATGCAGGGGAACTTCTATAACGACGCGGTGATCGATCCTTATATGCTGGAGCGCGCCGAGATCATGCGCGGTCCGGTTTCCGTTCTGTATGGCAAAAGCAGCCCTGGTGGCTTGCTGAATATGGTAAGTAAGCGCCCAACCACCGAGCCGCTGAAAGAGATCCAGTTCAAAGTAGGTACGGATAGCCTGTTCCAGACCGGGTTTGATTTTAGTGATGCCATCGACGACGACGGCGTTTACTCTTATCGCTTAACGGGTGTAGCGCGCTCTAATAACGCTCAGCAGGAGCGTGCAGAAGAGCAGCGTTATGCCATCGCGCCATCTTTCTCCTGGCGTCCTGATGAGAAGACGACCTTTACGTTCCTCTCTTATTTCCAGAACGAGCCTGAAACAGGTTACTACGGCTGGTTACCGAAAGAGGGGACGGTCGATCCGTTGCCAAACGGCGATCGTCTGCCGACTGACTTCAACGAGGGCGCGAAGAACAATACCTATTCCCGTAACCAGAAAATGGTGGGATATAGCTTCGACCACGAATTCAACGATACCTTTACCGTGCGCCAGAACCTGCGCTTTGCCGAGAATAAAACCTCGCAAAACAGTGTTTACGGTTATGGCGTCTGCACCGATCCGGCGAATGCAGGCAACAAACAGTGTGCGGCGCTGTCCCCTGCTGATAAAGGGCATTATCTGGCGCGTAAATACGTTGTCGATAATGAAAAACTGCAGAACTTCACCGTTGATACTCAGCTGCAAAGCAAATTCGCTACTGGCGAGGTGGATCACATTCTGCTGACCGGCGTTGACTTTATGCGCATGCGGAATGACATCAACTCCTGGTTCGGTTATGACGACTCGGTTCCGCTGCTGGATCTTTATCATCCTGTGAACAGCGATTTTGATTTCGGTGCAAAAGATCCGGCTAACTCAGGTCCTTACCAGGTCCTGAACCGCCAGAAGCAGACCGGTCTTTATGTTCAGGATCAGGCGCAGTGGGATAAAGTGCTGGTCACGTTGGGCGGCCGTTATGACTGGGCCGATCAGGAGTCCTATAACCGTGTGTTCAATACCACGTCCAAACGTGATGACACCCAGTTTACCTGGCGTGGCGGTGTTAACTACCTGTTTGATAACGGTGTAACCCCGTACTTTAGCTACAGCGAATCGTTTGAACCGGCTTCGCAGACTGATGCTCAGGGTAAACTGTTCTCTCCGTCTAAAGGCAAGCAGTACGAAGCGGGCGTGAAATACGTTCCGGACGATCGTCCGATTGTCGTCACCGGTGCGTTGTACCAGTTAACCAAAACCAACAACCTGATGGCGGACCCGGCGGGCTCCATCTTCTCGGTTGAGGGCGGTGAAATCCGTGCCCGTGGCGTAGAGCTGGAAGCGAAAGCTGCACTGTCTGCGAGCGTTAACGTTGTCGGCTCCTATACCTACACCGATGCGGAATACACCACCGATACCAATTACAAAGGCAACACGCCTGCACAGGTTCCGAAACATATGGCATCGTTGTGGGGTGATTACACCCTCTTTGATGGCGCGCTTTCCGGCCTGACGTTGGGTACCGGCGTGCGTTATACCGGTTCAAGCTATGGCGATGCGGCGAACTCCTTCAAAGTGGGCAGCTATACCGTCGTCGATGCGCTGGTCCGATACGATCTGGCTCGCGTTGGTATGGCCGGTTCGAACGTGGCGCTGCACGTGAATAACCTGTTCGATCGTGAGTACGTTGCCAGCTGCTTCAACACCTACGGTTGCTTCTGGGGTGCTGAACGTCAGGTTGTTGCCACCGCGACCTTCCGCTTCTAACCGCTCTTTGGGCACGGTTCGCCGTGCCCTTTTTATTTAAGTTGGCTGATATGCAGGATAATCAAACGCAACCCGACACCACCTTTACGCTCAACCATCTCTCCTTTCGCGTACCCGGACGCACGCTGCTGCATCCGCTCTCTCTGACGTTTCCGGCTGGTAAAGTCACGGGCCTGATTGGTCACAACGGCTCCGGTAAATCCACGCTGCTCAAAATGCTGGGCCGTCATCAGCCGCCTTCAGAAGGCGACATTCTGCTGGACAACCAACCGCTGGAGAGCTGGAGCAGTAAAGCCTTCGCGCGTAAAGTGGCCTATCTGCCGCAGCAGCTGCCGCAGGCGGAAGGGATGACGGTACGCGAGCTGGTGGCCATTGGGCGTTATCCCTGGCATGGCGCGCTGGGGCGCTTCGGCGTCGCCGACAGGGAGAAAGTGGAAGAGGCGATTGCGCTGGTGGGACTAAAACCGCTGGCGCACCGGCTGGTGGATAGCCTCTCCGGCGGAGAGCGTCAGCGCGCGTGGATTGCGATGCTGGTGGCGCAGGACAGCCGCTGCCTGCTGCTCGACGAGCCGACCTCCGCGCTGGATATTGCCCACCAGGTCGACGTGCTGGCGCTGGTGCATCGCTTAAGTCAGCAGCGGGGTTTGACGGTGATTGCGGTCCTGCATGATATCAATATGGCCGCGCGTTATTGTGACTACCTTGTCGCGCTACGTGGTGGCGAGATGATTGCACAGGGCTCGCCGTCCGAGCTGATGCGCAGTGAAACGCTGGAACGTATTTACGGTATTCCTATGGGGATTCTGCCTCACCCGGCCGGGGCTGCGCCGGTGAGCTTTGTATACTGATGCTGAATAACATACTTATCAGCCGCCGCCGCCTGCTGACGGCGATGGCGCTCTCACCGCTGCTGTTAAAAATGACGCCGGCGCGCGCTGCCGCCGTCGATCCGCACCGTATTGTGGCCCTGGAGTGGCTGCCGGTCGAGCTGATGATGGCGCTCGGCGTTACGCCCTACGGCGTGGCGGATATTCCCAATTACACCCTGTGGGTGAATGAGCCGAAACTGCCGGACTCGGTGATCGACGTCGGCCTGCGTACCGAACCAAACCTCGAGCTGCTCACCCAGATGAAACCGTCATTCCTGTTCTGGTCTGCGGGCTACGGTCCATCTGAAGAGGTCATGGCACGCATTGCGCCAGGACGCGGATTCGCATTCAGCGACGGTAAAAAACCGCTGAGCGTGGCGAAAAACTCGATTAACGAGATGGCGCATTTCCTCAACCGCGAGGCCGAGGCCAAACAGCATCTTCAGGAATTTGATGACCTGATAGCTACGTTAAAACCGCGTTTTGCGCACCGGGGCGATCGCCCGCTGCTGATGGTGACGCTGCTGGATGCCCGCCATGTGCTGGTCTTTGGTAAAAACTGCCTGTTCCAGGAAGTGCTCGACAGTTTTGGCATCCGTAATGCCTGGGAAGGGGAGATGACGTTCTGGGGCAGCACCGCCGTGGGTATCGACCGCCTGGCGGCGTTTCGTGATGTGGATGTGCTCTGTTTTGACCACGGGAACGAACGTGACATGCAGACGCTGATGGCGACACCGCTGTGGCAGGCGATGCCGTTTGTGCGTGAGCAGCGCTTCCAGCGCGCTCCGGCGGTCTGGTTCTACGGCGCGACGCTGTCAGCCATGCACTTTGCCCGGGTGCTGGATAACGCGCTGGGAGGTAAAGCATGAGCAAGCGTATCGCCCGCTTCCCGGCATTGCTTTTGGCCGTACTTTTCCTCGCCGCGCTGGGATTAACCTGGTTCAACCTCTCGGCAGCGCTGCCGCGTGGACAGTGGGGCGGCGCGCTGGCCGCACCGGATATCGATAACATTCAGCAGATGCTGTTCCACTACAGTCTGCTGCCGCGTCTGGCGATCTCGCTCCTGGTGGGTGCCGGTTTGGGGCTGGTGGGCGTTCTGTTCCAGCAGGTTTTACGTAATCCACTGGCGGAGCCCACGACGCTCGGTGTCGCGACCGGCGCGCAGCTTGGGATCACGATCGTTACGCTGTGGGCGCTTCCGGGGGCGTTGACCTCGCAGTTTGCCGCTCTCGCGGGGGCGTGCGTGGTGGGGGCGCTGGTCTTTGGCGTGGCCTGGGGCAAACGCCTCTCCCCCGTGACGCTGATTCTGGCCGGGCTGGTGGTGAGCCTCTATTGCGGGGCGATTAACCAGTTACTGGTGCTGTTCCACCACGATCGGCTGCAAAGCATGTTCCTGTGGAGTACCGGCACGCTCACCCAGACCGACTGGAGCGTCGTGCAGCGTCTGTGGCCACAGCTGGCCGGCGGCACCGTACTGACGCTGTTGCTCCTGCGTCCACTCACGCTGATGGGACTGGATGATGGTGTGGCGCGTAATCTGGGGCTGGCGCTGTCGCTGGCCCGCCTGGCTGCATTAACGCTGGCGATTGTATTGAGTGCCCTGCTGGTGAACGCGGTTGGCATCATCGGGTTTATCGGCCTGTTTGCCCCGCTGCTGGCGAAAATGCTCGGGGCGCGTCGTTTGCTGGCGCGTCTGCTGCTGGCCGCGCTGATTGGGGCACTGATCCTCTGGCTTTCCGATCAGCTGATTCTCTGGCTGGCGCGGGTGTGGCGGGAAGTCTCTACCGGGTCGGTCACGGCGCTTATCGGTGCGCCGCTTCTGCTCTGGCTGCTGCCGCGTCTGCGCAGCATGAGCGCGCCAGCGATGGATGCGGGCGATAAAGTTTCTGCTGAACGTCAGTCGGTGCTGTGGTTTAGCCTTGCCGGTCTGGCGGTGCTGGTTATCGCCTCGTTTACTGCGCTCGCTTTCGGGCGCGATGCGGCGGGCTGGCACTGGGCAACGGGCGAGTTGCTTAACGAATTGCTGCAGTGGCGCTGGCCGCGTATCTTCGCTGCGCTGATCGCCGGGGTGATGCTGGCGGTAGCGGGGTGTATCATTCAGCGTCTGACCGGCAACCCGATGGCGAGCCCGGAAGTGCTCGGGATCAGCTCTGGCGCCGCCTTTGGCGTGGTGTTGATGCTGTTCTTTGTACCGGGCAATGCGTTTGCCTGGCTGATGCCTGCCGGTAGTCTCGGTGCGGCGACCACGCTGATGATTATCCTCATTGCTGCTGGTCGCGGCGGATTTTCTCCGCACCGAATGCTGCTGGCCGGGATGGCGCTCAGCACCGCGTTTACGATGCTGCTGATGATGCTGCAGGCGAGCGGTGACCCGCGTATGGCGAAGATCCTGACCTGGATTTCCGGCTCAACGTACGGTGCTACCGGCAGCCAGGTTGTCTGGTCCGGGATCGTGATGATCGTGCTGCTGGCGATGGTCCCGCTGTGCCGTCGCTGGATGACCATTCTGCCGCTCGGCGGTGAAACCGCGCGTGCGGTGGGCATGGCGCTGACGCCAGCGCGTGTGGCTCTGCTGCTGCTGGCGGCGTGCCTGACGGCGACGGCCACCATGACGATCGGACCGCTGAGCTTTGTGGGATTAATGGCGCCGCATATTGCGAGAATGATGGGATTCCGCCGGACGATGCCGCATATGGTGATGTCTGCCCTCACGGGCGGGGTCATGCTGGTGTTTGCGGACTGGTGCGGAAGAATGGTGCTGTTCCCGTATCAGATCCCGGCGGGCCTGCTGTCGACCTTCATTGGTGCGCCGTATTTTATTTATCTGTTGAGAAAGCAGAGTCGGTAATAAAAGTAAACGGCAATCCTTAGATTGCCGTTTTAGTGTTTGCTCCCTCTCCCACAGGGAGAGGATTGGGGTGAGGGCATCAAGCCGCTCATCTTAGAGCTTCGCAAACACCTTACGCGCCGCGTCGATGGTGTTATTGATATCTTCTTTGCTGTGCGCCACGGACATAAAGCCTGCTTCGAACGCTGACGGCGCCAGGTAGACGCCTTCTTCCAGCATCAGGTGGAAGAAGCGCTTGAAGCGTTCGACGTCACATTTCACCACGTCCTGATAGCTGGTCACGGTTTTCGCATCGGTGAAGAATATCCCGAACATGCCGCCCAAGTGGTTCACCACCAGCGGAATACCGGCTTCTTCTGCCGCGTCAAGCAGTCCGTTTGCCAGCTGCGTGGTCAGCTCAGTCAGGGTTTCATGAATCCCCGGTTGAGCCACTTCGCTCAGACAGGCAAAACCTGCCGCCATCGCAATCGGGTTACCGGAGAGCGTGCCTGCCTGGTAGACCGGGCCGGTTGGTGCCAGGGCTTCCATAACGTCCCTACGCCCACCAAATGCCCCGACCGGCATGCCGCCGCCGATGATTTTGCCGAGGCAAGTCAGATCTGGCTCAACGCCATAATAAGACTGGGCACCCGCCAGTGCTACGCGGAAGCCGGTCATCACTTCGTCGATGATCAGCAGGGCGCCGAATTCATCGCACAGGGCACGCAGGCCCGGCAGGAAATCAGGCTGCGGTGGGATGCAGTTCATGTTACCCGCAACAGGCTCAACGATAATGCAGGCGATCTCCTGCGGATACTGCTCGAACGCCGCGCGAACGGAAGCCAGATCGTTGTAGGTGCAGGTCAGAGTATGTTTGGCGAAATCTGCCGGTACGCCAGGGGAGTTTGGCTGGCCGAGGGTCAGCGCGCCGGAGCCCGCTTTCACCAGCAGGCAGTCCGCATGACCATGGTAACAGCCTTCAAATTTGACGATCTTATCGCGGCCAGTGAAGCCACGCGCAAGGCGGATGGCGCTCATGGTCGCTTCGGTACCGGAGTTCACCATACGCACCATGTCCATGGTGGGCACCAGCTCGGTGACCAGCTCCGCCATTTTCACTTCCATCTCGGTTGGCGCACCGAAGCTCAGGCCGCGCTGTGCGGCTTCGATCACCGCGTTACGGATAGCCGGGTGGTTGTGGCCCAGCACCATTGGGCCCCAGGAGCCGACATAATCGATATAGGCTTTGCCATCGACATCATACAGATACGCGCCGTCAGCACGTTCGATAAACAGCGGCGTACCGCCCACGCCGGTAAAGGCGCGCACAGGTGAGTTCACGCCACCCGGAATAAGCTCGCGGGCTGCACTGTAGAGGTTTTCAGACTTGCTCATGGCGTCGTTCCTGGTTCGTATAAAATGATTAAGCACACTATTCTAAGTGATCCGCGAAAGGTAATGAAATTTTTGCCCGTTTTCACGGCTAAACAATTGTTAAGTATTTTTCACGGGAAGATGCGACGCACTCTGGTAAAATCCCTGCGGCTATTTGTATGACGAAAAGAAACGGTAATGAAAGCAGACCTCCCCACTTTCGAAGAACAGCAGTTCAGACGTGCCCAACACCGTATCAGCATCCGGCGGCTGATTAATCGCGATAAAACGCCGCTGGCAATTCTGCTCGCCGCTGCCGTGGTGGGTACCCTCGCGGGTCTGGTTGGTGTGGCGTTTGAAAAAGCGGTGAATGCCGTCCTCAACTGGCGAGTGGGAACCGTAGCCGGTTTCGCCGATAACCCCTGGCTGGTCTGGGCTGGGGCATTCTGGCTCTCTGCGCTGTTTGCCATGGTGGGCTATTTTCTGGTGCGCAAATTTGCGCAGGAGGCGGGGGGCTCGGGCATCCCGGAAATTGAAGGTGCGCTGGAGGAGTTACGCCCGGTGCGCTGGTGGCGGGTGATCCCGGTGAAATTTATCGGTGGTATGGGAACCCTCGGTGCGGGGATGGTGCTGGGACGTGAGGGACCGACCGTACAGCTGGGCGGGAACGTCGGGCGTATGGTGGGGGACCTGTTTCGGATGCGCAGCGCGGAAGCGCGCCATACGCTGCTGGCCACCGGTGCGGCAGCGGGGCTTTCAGCCGCGTTCAACGCGCCGCTGGCGGGGATTTTATTCATCATTGAAGAGATGCGCGCCCAGTTCCGCTACAACCTGATCTCCATAAAAGCGGTCTTTACCGGCGTCATTATGTCGAGCATTGTTTTTCGCATTTTTAATGGCGAAAGCCCGGTGATCGAAGTGGGGAAACTGACCAATGCGCCGGTGAATACGCTGTGGCTTTACCTGATCCTCGGCATGATTTTTGGCGTGGTGGGCCCGCTGTTTAATATCTTTATTTTACGCGCTCAGGATTGGTTCCAGCGTATTCACGGTGGGAATACAACCAAATGGGTTCTCATGGGCGGCCTGCTGGGCGGGATGTGCGGGGTGCTCGGCTTTATTGAACCGAACGCCGCCGGCGGCGGGTTCGGGCTGATCCCGATTGCGGCTGCGGGGAACTTCAGCGTGGGCCTGCTGCTGTTTATGTTTATCTCCCGTGTCATCACCACGGTGCTCTGTTTTTCTTCCGGTGCGCCCGGCGGGATATTCGCCCCGATGCTGGCGCTGGGAACGCTGCTCGGCACTGCCTTTGGCATGGCGGCCGAGGCCGGTTTTCCGGCATACCATCTGGAAGCTGGCACCTTTGCGATTGCCGGAATGGGGGCGCTGCTGGCGGCGTCCCTGCGTGCGCCGTTGACCGGGATCGTGCTGGTGCTGGAGATGACGGACAATTACCAGCTCATTTTGCCAATGATCATTACCTGTCTCGGCGCGACACTATTAGCCCAATTCCTGGGTGGAAAACCGCTATACTCCACCATCCTTGCGCATACCCTGGCAAAACAAGAGGCTGAACGGGCCGCAACGCAGAATACTTGAATGAATTACCAGGGTATTAGATAATGACACAAAGAATTGGGTGAATTTTACCCAATAGCAGTATTCATGGGAGCATAAGATGAGTGATGATGTAGCTGTGCCGCTGGAATTTACCGAAGCAGCAGCCAACAAAGTGAAAACCCTGATTGCCGACGAAGACAATCCGGATCTGAAACTGCGTGTCTATATTACCGGTGGCGGCTGCAGCGGCTTCCAGTATGGTTTTACTTTTGACGATCAGGTCAACGATGGCGATATGACTATCGAGAAGCAGGGTGTTGCACTGGTGGTTGACCCGATGAGCCTGCAATATCTGGTGGGCGGTTCGGTGGATTATACCGAAGGCCTGGAAGGTTCGCGCTTTGTGGTGACCAACCCGAATGCGACAAGCACCTGCGGGTGTGGTTCTTCGTTCAGTATTTAAGAGGGTGCGGGCTGATGCCCTCACCCCGGTCCTCTCCCACAGGGAGAGGGAGAAAAGACTAAAAACGGTAACCTTGCGGTTACCGTTTTGCGTTTACCTGTCATCCAGCGCAAACGTCGGCAGCTTCAGATGCCAGCGTATCGCCGCTAAACGTATCACCAGGGTCACGACCATTCCCAGCATCGCTGCATTTTCCAGTGGGATCGCAAAGGTGTAATACGCGGTCGCGTGAACAATGCCGCCCGCAATACAGGCCGTTGCGTATATTTCAGTACGCAGGATCATCGGCACTTCACGCGCCAGAATGTCGCGTATGATCCCGCCGCCCACGCCTGTTAATACGCCCATGCAGATCGCCACCATCGGGCCGGTACCCGCATTAAACGCCTTGTTTACGCCGATCCCGACAAACACGGCCAGGCCCACCGCATCCAGTACCGGCAGTATCCATTTCGGTAATCGGCGAGGCTGGCGAACCAGCACAATGGTTAACAGGCAGGTGACCATCGCCACCACCAGATCGGTCGGATCTTTTACCCAAAATACCGGGCCATTTGCCAGCGCCATATCACGGATAGTCCCACCTCCCACGGCGGTGACTACGCCCAGCACCAGCACGCCAAACGGATCCATGCGTAGTTTTCCGGCGAGCAGGACGCCGGAGATAGCAAAAACGGCTGTGCCAAGAATATCCAGCCAATAAACGAGCATCGTTAAATCCTCGAACGAATGTTAGTGACTCTCTGCCAGCGCGGCACAGAGCTGTTTTGCGGCGAGGATAATACGCGGGCTGGCGCGTTCAAACCAGTCGCTGTTGAGCGGGATCACCGGAATTTTTAGCTGCCTTTGCCAGAATTGTTCAATTTTAGGAATCTCGCTCGCATTTCCGACCACGACGATAGCCTGTGGCTGGCGCGCCAGAACCTGTTCACGGCTTACCTGGGGCCACGGTACGCGGCTGGCCGCAAAAATATTCTCACCACCACAGACTTCCAGCACCTGGTTCTGAATCGATCCCTTTCCGGTGGTGAACAGCGGCTGGCTGCCAAACTGCAGGAAGATGCGTTTTTTCACGGGCGTGTCGTAGCGGGCTTTTAGCGCGGCATAGTCGCTGAGCATCTGTCTGGCGGCGTCGTCCGCCTTTTTGGGGGTAGGGCTATAGGGAGCCAGGGCGCGTAGCGCCTGCGCAACTTGTTCAATGCTCACCGCGTCAACCCACATCACCCTGATGCCAAGCGAGGTCAGCTGGTTGACCTGCCGCTCGGCGTTGCCGCCGCGCCAGGCCAGCACGAGATCCGGTTTAAGCGCCACGATGCGCTCAAGGTTCATCCCTTGCCACGTTGCTACCTGTTCAATGCCTGCGGCTTGCGGGGGATAATCGGAAAAGCTGCTCACGCCAACGGGAGTAATGCCGGCGGCAAACGCCAGTTCCGTGTTCGCGGGGGAGAGCGTAATCACACGCGGTACCGCATAAAGCCACAGCGGTGCGAAAAGAAGCAGGGCGGCCAGCGCCCTGATGCTATGTTTAGCCACGTGCCAGAGTCTGCACCAGGCGTTCCACCATCACGGTGGACTGTTTTGCTGCAACGGTCAGGAACTCGTCGAAGCTGATGTGGGACTGCTGGTCAGCCACGTCAGAGATGGCGCGAACCACCACGAACGGCACGCTGAAGTTATGGCAAACGTGAGCGATCGCGGTCGCTTCCATCTCAACGGCCACCGCCTGCGGGAAGTTATGGCGGATTTTCGCCAGACCCACGGAGCCATTGATAAACGCATCGCCGCTGACAATCAGGCCGCGTACCGCGTTGAGATTGAGCTCCGCAATGCAGGTTTCTGCCGCGGCAATCAGTTTGTCGTCAGCCTTGAATCCTGCCGGACAGCCCGGGAGCTGGCCGTACTCGTAGCCGAAGGCGGTCACGTCAGCATCGTGGTAGCGCGCTTCGTCGGAGACCACGATATCACCCACTTTCAGCGTCGGCGCCAGGCCACCTGCAGAGCCGGTATTAACGATCACGTCCGGCTTGCAGCGCTCAAGCAGCAGGGTTGCACCCAGCGCAGCAGCCACTTTACCGATGCCTGATTTCAGCAGAGCCACGTCAACACCGTTCAGCTGACCGGTGTAGATCTCACAACCCCCCAGAGAGAGTGTCTGACGGTTCTCAATTTTGTCACGCAGCAGCGTAACTTCTTCTTCCATTGCACCAATAATGCCGATTTTCATAGATTTACTCGCGATGTGCCTTGTTAAGATGCATAGTCTATCATGCGGTTAAGGGGAAACGCATTCTCAGGCGGGGGAGCACATGTCACCAATCGATTTTCGCACCAAAATTAACTGGCACCGACGTTTCCGTTCGCCGCAGGGCGACAAGAGCGAACATGAGATCCTGCGTATCTTCGAAAGCGATCGCGGACGGATCATCAATTCGCCCGCCATCCGTCGTCTGCAGCAAAAGACTCAGGTGTTTCCACTTGAGCGTAATGCCGCGGTGCGCACGCGCCTGACCCACTCCATGGAAGTGCAGCAGGTGGGGCGCTATATTGCCAAAGAGGTGTTGAGCCGCCTGAAAGAACAGCGTTTGCTGGAAACCTATGGTCTGGACGAACTGACGGGCCCTTTCGAGAGCATCGTTGAGATGGCCTGCCTGATGCATGACATCGGCAATCCGCCTTTCGGTCACTTTGGTGAGGCGGCAATTAATGACTGGTTTAAACAACGGTTGTACCCCTCGGATGCGGTCAGTCAGCCCCTCAGCGATGACCGCTGTATCGTACGCGATCTCCGACTGCGTGAAGGTGAAGAGGGGTTAAACGATCTGCGGCGTAAAGTGCGCCAGGACCTCTGTCATTTCGAGGGTAACGCACAGGGCATCCGGCTGGTCCATTCACTGATGCGTATGAACCTGACCTGGGCCCAGGTCGGCTGCATCCTGAAATATACCCGCCCCGCCTGGTGGATGGGGGAGACGCCTGCGTCCCACAGCTATTTAATGAAAAAACCGGGCTATTACCTTTCTGAAGAGGCCTATATTGAACGGCTGCGTAAAGAACTCTCTTTGACGCCAAACGGCCGCTTTCCATTGACCTGGATTATGGAAGCCGCGGACGATATTTCCTATTGCGTGGCCGATCTGGAAGACGCCGTTGAGAAAAGAATCTTCAGCGTCGAGGAACTTTATCAGCATCTTTATGCGGCCTGGGGGACCCATGAAAAAGGGTCGCTGTTTGCGCAGGTTGTCGAAAATGCCTGGGAAAAATCACGCTCAAATACATTAAGCCGCAGTACGGAAGATCAATTCTTTATGTATTTGCGGGTCAATACATTAAATAAACTGGTGCCGTATGCGGCGTCGCGCTTTATTGATAATTTACCGCTGATTTTCGACGGGGAATTCAATCATGCGCTGCTGGAAGATGACAGTAGTTTCAGTCAACTGCTCGAACTTTATAAACATGTGGCGATGCGGCATGTGTTCAGCCATCCGGATGTTGAACAGTTAGAGCTGCAGGGCTACCGGGTAATCAGTGGGTTACTGGAAATTTATTCCCCGTTGCTTCAGCTGTCGGTCGACGAGTTCAGTGAGCTGGTGGAACACGAACGCGTGCGCCGAATACCTATTGAATCGCGACTTTATCAGAAACTCTCTACCCGTCATCGTCTGGCGTATGTCGAAGCGATGAGCAAGCTGGATCGCCATTCTCCTCAATGGCCGGTGATGGAATATTATTATCGCTGCCGTCTTATCCAGGACTATATCAGCGGCATGACCGACCTGTATGCCTGGGATGAATACCGCAAGCTCATGGCGGTGGAATAACCCCGGAGTTTTGTAAAGACGACCAATAAATTTTTACCTTTTCCATAAACTTATCGCCGGAACTAAGCGGTATAAAATGAATCTGAGTTACACAGCAATTTTGCGTTACCTGTAAATCGAGATTGAGAAACATGAAAAAAACCACATTAGCAATGAGTGCACTGGCTCTGAGTTTAGGTTTAGCGCTGTCTCCTCTGACTGCTACTGCAGCCGAGACCGCGTCGTCGGCAGCAACCGCGCAGCAGATGCCAAGCCTGGCACCGATGCTCGAAAAAGTGATGCCATCGGTGGTGAGTATTAACGTTGAGGGTAGCACGACCGTCAATACGCCGCGCATGCCGCGTAACTTCCAGCAGTTCTTCGGCGACAACTCGCCGTTCTGCCAGGACGGTTCACCTTTCCAGAGCTCTCCGTTCTGTCAGGGCGGTGGCGCAGGGGATGACAGCCAGGGCGGCGGCCAGCAACAGAAATTCATGGCGCTTGGCTCGGGGGTCATTATTGATGCAGCGAAAGGCTACGTCGTGACCAACAACCACGTTGTTGATAACGCTAACAGCATTAAAGTTCAGCTCAGCGATGGCCGTAAATTCGACGCTAAAGTGGTCGGTAAAGATCCGCGCTCTGATATCGCGCTGATCCAGATTCAGGATCCGAAAAACCTGACGGCGATTAAGATTGCCGACTCCGACGCACTGCGCGTGGGTGACTATACCGTCGCGATCGGTAACCCGTTCGGTCTGGGCGAAACGGTGACCTCCGGTATCGTCTCTGCCCTGGGGCGCAGTGGCCTGAATGCCGAAAACTATGAAAACTTCATCCAGACGGATGCGGCGATCAACCGCGGTAACTCCGGCGGCGCGCTGGTTAACCTGAACGGCGAACTGATCGGTATCAACACCGCGATCCTGGCCCCGGACGGCGGCAACATCGGTATCGGCTTTGCGATCCCAAGTAACATGGTGAAAAACCTGACCGCGCAGATGGTGCAGTATGGCCAGGTGAAACGCGGTGAGCTGGGTATCCTCGGTACGGAGTTGAACTCCGAACTGGCGAAGGCGATGAAGGTTGACGCCCAGCGCGGGGCATTCGTCAGCCAGGTGATGCCGAACTCCTCTGCCGCAAAAGCGGGCATTAAAGCGGGGGATGTGATCACCTCCCTGAACGGTAAACCGATCAGCAGCTTTGCCGCCCTGCGTGCGGAAGTGGGTTCCATGCCGATTGGCAGTAAAGTCACCCTCGGCCTGTTACGCGACGGCAAGGCGGTTAACGTCAGCCTGGAGCTGCAGCAGAGCAGCCAGAATCAGGTTGATTCCAGCACCATCTTCAGCGGGATTGAAGGCGCAGAGATGAGCAACAAAGGGGCAGACAAAGGCGTGGTAGTGAATAACGTAAAAGCGAATTCACCGGCAGCCCGTATCGGCCTGAAGAAAGGCGATGTGATCATGGGCGCTAACCAGCAGCCGGTGAAAAACATCGCGGAACTGCGCAAAATTCTCGACAGCAAGCCTTCCGTGCTGGCGCTCAATATCCAGCGTGGTGACACCTCTATTTACCTGCTGATGCAGTAATCCTCTTAAGCCCCTGTACGCAGGGGCTTTCTCGTTTCTGTGACCCTTTCCACAAGTCCATACTTCTCTCCCCGGCTTTGTGCATCTGCACAATGCGACCCTAATGGAACTCCCCTATGCTTGAGCTCTGCTCACAGGAGGGTTACATGGCTGGCTGGCATCTTGATACCAAAATGGCGCAGGATATTGTGGCGCGCACCATGCGCATCATCGATACCAATATCAACGTAATGGATGCCCGCGGGCGCATTATAGGTAGCGGCGATCGTGAACGGATTGGGGAATTGCACGAAGGTGCGCTGCTGGTGCTTTCCCAGGGGCGGGTCGTGGATATCGACGATGCGGTAGCAAAACATCTTCACGGTGTTCGTCAGGGTATTAATTTACCGCTGCGCCTGGAAGGGGAAATTGTTGGCGTTATTGGCCTGACCGGGGAACCGGAGTCTCTGCGAAAATATGGCGAGCTGGTCTGTATGACGGCTGAAATGATGCTGGAGCAGTCGCGCCTGATGCACCTGCTGGCGCAGGACAGCCGCCTGCGCGAAGAGCTGGTGATGAATCTTATTCAGGCGGAAGAGCATACGCCTGCACTCAGTGAGTGGGCGCAGCGTCTGGGGATCGATCTGAACCAGCCGCGCGTGGTGGCGGTGATTGAGGTGGATAGCGGCCAGCTTGGCGTGGATAGCGCGATGGCGGAGCTGCAGCAGCTGCAAAATGCGCTGGCGACGCCGGAACGCAATAATCTGGTGGCGATTGTTTCTCTGACGGAAATGGTGGTGCTCAAACCGGCGCTTAATCAGTTTGGTCGCTGGGATGCGGAAGATCATCGCCGTCGTGTGGAGCAGCTGATTGCGCGTATGCAGGAGAATGGTCACCTGCGTTTTCGCGTTGCACTGGGAAATTACTTTACCGGGCCGGGCAGTATCGCCCGCTCGTGGCGGACTGCACGCACCACCATGATGGTGGGCAAACAGCGGATGCCGGAAAGCCGTAGTTACTTCTATCAGGATCTGATGTTGCCGGTGTTGCTCGACAGCCTGCGCGGCGGCTGGCAGGCCAACGAGCTGGCGCGCCCGTTGGCACGCCTGAAAGCGATGGACAATAACGGTCTGCTGCGCCGGACGTTACAGGCGTGGTTCCGTCATAACGTGCAGCCGCTGGCAACGTCGAAGGCGTTGTTTATTCACCGCAATACCCTGGAGTATCGGCTCAACCGGATTTCGGAACTGACGGGGTTAGATCTGGGGAATTTCGACGACAGGTTGCTGTTGTATGTGGCGTTGCAACTGGATGGACAGCGATGAGGGAGTGCAGTCTGATGTCCTCACCCCATCCCTCTCCCACAGGGAGAGGGCGCAAACATTAAAAACGGCAATCAAGATTGCCGTTTTGCTTTTATTTCCGAGTTAATTTCTCAAGATCCGCTTCAATCTCGCTGATCTTGTTGGTGACAACGCTTTCCAGATGACGCAGATCGTCAAGGATCTTACGCTTGAGATCAACTTCAGTACGGTCGCGCTGGCAGATCTGATCGAGTTCATCGATCACATAGCGCAGGTTAGGGCTGATTTCCTGTACTTCTTTGTAACCCTGTCCAACGCCGTCAGCAACGACGGTCTTACGCTGGCGTGGATATTTAAACTTCACGCTTTTGGCGAAAAACTCGCCTTTATCCTTGTGAAAATAGATTTTCAAAATATCGTTATTGGCTTCCTGACGGAGGCTGTAACGATCAATTTCATCAGGATTGGTAATGCCCAGACTTTTCAGATTATCGTACATAGCGGTACCCTTGATCTCAACATAACCTTTGAATAATTAACGAAAAAATCTACTTTCGCCACCCTCAGATACAAAAAAAGCGGGGTTGCCCCCGCTTTTTGTTATACCCGATTAATCGATGGTACGCAGCAACTCATTGATGCCGACTTTACCGCGGGTTTTCGCATCCACTTTCTTCACGATAACCGCACAGTACAGGCTGTATTTACCATCTTTAGACGGCAGGTTGCCGGAGACCACCACAGAGCCTGCCGGAACGCGGCCGTAATGCACTTCGCCGGTTTCGCGGTCGTAAATACGGGTGCTCTGACCGATGTAAACGCCCATGGAGATCACGGAGCCTTCTTCAACGATCACGCCTTCTACTACTTCAGAACGCGCGCCGATGAAGCAGTTGTCTTCGATGATGGTCGGGTTAGCCTGCAGTGGCTCCAGAACACCACCAATGCCCACGCCGCCGGACAGGTGAACGTTTTTACCGATCTGCGCGCAGGAACCGACCGTCGCCCAGGTGTCTACCATCGTACCTTCGTCAACGTAGGCACCGATGTTCACGTAGGATGGCATCAGCACGGTGTTGCGTGCGATGAATGCCCCCTGACGGACCGCCGCTGGCGGTACCACGCGGAAGCCTTCTTTCTGGAAACGCGCTTCGTCGTAGTCAGCGAATTTCATCGGCACTTTATCGAAATAGCGGCTTTCAGCTCCGTCGATAACCTGGTTATCGTTGATACGGAAAGAGAGCAGCACGGCTTTTTTCAGCCATTGATGAGTGACCCACTGACCGTCGATTTTTTCTGCCACGCGCAGGGCGCCGGAATCCAGCAGGGAAATCACCTGGTTTACCGCTTCACGGGTCACGGTATCCACATTTGCCGGGGTAATCTCGGCGCGACGCTCAAAGGCGGACTCAATAACGTTCTGTAACTGCTGCATGGTTTACTCTTTCCATTTCACTAAAAAACACGTCACCCTTTATCGTTTGGATTGAGGGCTGCTGTCAACCGTTGTTGCACTTCAAGTTGCAGGTCATTATTAAGGGCACGCCGGTCCGCTGTGGCGATTATAAATAAATCTTCTACTCGCTCGCCAATGGTTGTAATTCTTGCCCCATGAAGCGAAATTCCCAGATCGGCAAAAACCTGACCGACGCGGGCAAGTAGCCCTGGCTGGTCGAGCGCGATCAGCTCCAGGAACGATTTACGGTCGGTGTGGGTCGGCAGGAAATTGACCTCGGTATCGACGGTAAAGTGGCGCAGCTTCGCCGGCTGGCGACGCGGCTGCGGCGGCTGCCAGCTGCGCTGGGTGATCGCCTGTTCCAGACCAAAGCGTATTCCTTCATGTCTGTCAGACGACAGCGGGCTGCCGTCCGGCTCCAGTACAATAAAGGTATCCATCGCCATGCCGTCGCGGGTCGTGAAAATCTGCGCATCGTGAACGCTCAGATTACGCCTGTCCAGCTCGGCGCACACCGCAGCAAACAGATAGGGACGGTCCGGGCTCCAGATGAAAATCTCCGTCCCACCGCGCGTGGCCTGTGGGCTAAGCAGGATCATCGGCTGTGACAAGTCATGCCGGAGCAGGTGCCGCGCATGCCACGCAAGCTGGTTTGGGCTATGGCGGACAAAGTAGTTAGCCCGACAGCGGGCCCAAATCTGGTGTAACGCCTCTTCATCAATGTTGTCCATGCGCAGCAGCGCCAGGGCCTGCAGCTGATGGTGGCGCACACGCTCGCGCATGTCCGGGGTATTTTGCATCCCGCGACGCAGCTGTTTTTCCGTCGCAAAGTAGAGCTCGCGCAGCAGACTCTGCTTCCAGCTGTTCCACAGCGTTTCGTTGGTGGCGCAGATATCGGCCACCGTCAGACAGACCAGATAGCGCAGACGGTTTTCTGTCTGAACCTCCTCCGCAAACTGCTTGATGACCTCTGGATCCTGAATATCACGACGCTGGGCGGTGACCGACATCAGCAGGTGATGGCGTACCAGCCAGGCAACCAGCTGTGTTTCGCGTGAGTTCAGGCCGTGCAGCTCGGCAAATTTCAGCACATCCTGCGCGCCCAGGACCGAATGGTCACCGCCACGACCTTTGGCGATGTCGTGGAAGAGGGCGGCAATCAGGCTCAGTTCCGGATGAGTAAGGCGCGGCCATAATTCCACGCACAGCGGGTGACGGGAGCGCGTCTCTTCTTTCGCAAAGCTCTCCAGCTTGAGCATAACGCGAATGGTGTGTTCATCCACCGTGTAGGCGTGGAACAGATCGAACTGCATCTGCCCGACAATGTGCGACCACTGCGGCATATAGGCCCACAGCACGCTGTGGCGGTGCATCGGCAGCAGACCGCGGCTGACGGCGCCCGGGTGGCGAAGCATGCTCAGGAACAGCGATCGGGCTTCCGGGATATAGCACAGCGGCTCCGTCAAATGACGGCGCGCATGGCGCAGATGACGCAGGGTGGTGGAGTAGATCCCGGTGATGGTGCTGTTGCGAACCATGGTGTAGAACATCCGCAGGATCGCTTCCGGCTCGCGAATAAACAGCGTTTCGTCGCGCAGATCGATAAGCGTGCCGCGCAACTGGAATTCGTCATCAATCGGGCGCGGTTTTTCGTCCGCCGTCAGCGCCAGGATGGCCTCGTCGAACAGCTGCAGCAGCATCTGGTTGAGCTCGGTGACGCGGCGGGTGACGCGGAAGAAATCCTTCATCATGTGCTCAACCGGCTCGTTTCCTTCACCGCTGTAGTTGAGGCGCTGGGCAACGCTGAGCTGGCGGTCAAACAGCAGACGGTTATCGTAGCGGGTGACTTCCAGATGCAGGGCGAAGCGAATGCGCCACAGCAGGTGCAGACACTCGTTGAGCTCGTTACGTTCGGCCTCGGTTAAGAAGCCAAAGCCTACCATTTCATCCAGCGAGGTGGCGCCAAAGTGGCGCCGGGCGACCCACTGTAAGGTGTGGATGTCGCGCAGGCCGCCAGGGCTGCTTTTAATATCTGGCTCAAGGTTATAGCTGGTGCCGTGGTAGCGCTGGTGGCGCTGGTTTTGCTCCTCGACCTTTGCCGCGAAGAATTTTTCTGACGGCCAGAAACCGTCGCTGAAGATGTGTTTTTGCAGCTCCAGGAACAGCGCGACGTCGCCAATCAGCAGACGGGTTTCAATCAGGTTAGTGGCCACGGTCAGGTCCGATAACCCTTCCAGCAGACACTCTTCCAGGGTGCGCACGCTGTGGCCGACTTCCAGTTTGACGTCCCAGAGCAGGGTCAGCAGTTCGCCAATCTTTTGCGCCTGTTCGTCCGGCAGCTTTTTACGGCTTAAGATCAGGAGATCGATATCGGAAAGCGGGTGCAGCTCTCCGCGGCCATAGCCCCCGACGGCAACCAGCGCCACATCACTGATTTGCCCAAATCCGTAATCGATCCACAGACGCTGCAGCAGCTGATCGATAAATTCGGTACGCGCTTCGATCAGTTGCTCGGCGGAGATACCGGCATCAAACGCGCTGCCCAGCCAGCGCTGGAAGACATCCATATGGGCTTTAATGCCGGCGCAGTTCAACTCGTGCTGCGGCCAGACGCCCGGGTTGTCGGGCTGGTCGGGGAGGGTGGGAAGTGCTGTGTTAGCATACTGTTCGGGTAAAAGATTACTCATCGTGCGCCACCCATAAGAAAAAACTATAGCCATTAAAAAAGCCGGCATTTGCCGGCTTTTTATCATTCATCGTGCGTCAGTATCGCCGGGATGGTGTCATCCTTGCGCAACGTCATAATTTCGCAGCCGTTGTCTGTTACCACAATAGTATGCTCGTACTGTGCAGACAAGCTTCTGTCTTTGGTTTTCACCGTCCAGCCATCTTTCATGGTACGGATGCGGTAATCACCGGCGTTGACCATCGGTTCGATGGTAAAGGTCATCCCTTTTTGCAGCACTACGCCGCCGTCATCCGCATCATAATGCAGAACCTGCGGCTCTTCATGGAAGACGCGACCAATGCCGTGCCCGCAGTATTCACGCACCACGGAGAAACCTTCTGCCTCGACAAATTTCTGAATTGCCGCACCGATGGTACGCAGGCGAATGCCCGGTTTCACCATTTTCAGCGCCAGGTAGAGGCTCTCTTGCGTCACTTTACACAGACGCTCGCCAAGAATCGTTGGCTTGCCCACGATGAACATTTTTGAGGTGTCACCGTGGTAGTCATCTTTGATGACGGTGACGTCGATGTTGACGATGTCGCCATCTTTCAGCAGTTTTTCGTCGTCCGGGATACCGTGGCACACCACTTCATTAATGGAGATGCAGACGGATTTCGGGAAACCGTGGTAGCCGAGGCAGGCGGAAACCGCGTGCTGCTCGTTCACGATATAGTCATTACAGATGCGGTCCAGCTCACCGGTGCTGACGCCCGGCTTCACGAACGGCTCGATCATTTCCAGCACTTCCGCGGCCAGACGACCGGCGACGCGCATCTTTTCAATTTCTTCAGGGGTCTTAATAGAGATAGCCATGTAATCTGTCCATCGGTGTCGATTTTTTCGACAATACTAGTCTAAGTGTTGTCAATGGTATCAGTCAGGCACACCCCGTGCCAAATTGAGAATCATTAACAGCACACTCCGCCAACAACTGTTGGTTTATGGCGGCGTTTTGTGGTATAAAGCGCGCCGGACTTCCGATCCATTTCAGATACACAGGCTGGACGGAAGCGACAAATCTCACTTTGTGTAACAACACACACGTATCGGCACATATTCCGGGGTGCCCTTTGGGGTCGGTAATATGGGATACGTGGAGGCATAACCCCAACTTTTAATATAGAGGTTTTAAACATGGCAACTGTTTCCATGCGCGACATGCTCAAGGCTGGTGTTCACTTTGGTCACCAGACCCGTTACTGGAACCCGAAAATGAAGCCTTTCATCTTCGGCGCTCGTAACAAAGTTCACATCATCAACCTTGAGAAAACTGTACCAATGTTCAACGAAGCCCTGGCTGAGCTGAACAAGATCGCTTCCCGTAAAGGTAAGATTCTGTTCGTTGGTACTAAGCGCGCTGCAAGCGAAGCTGTGAAAGATGCTGCTAACAGCTGCGACCAGTTCTTCGTGAACCATCGCTGGTTGGGCGGCATGCTGACTAACTGGAAAACTGTTCGTCAGTCCATCAAACGCCTGAAAGATCTGGAAACCCAGTCTCAGGACGGTACTTTCGACAAGCTGACTAAGAAAGAAGCGCTGATGCGCACTCGTGAACTGGACAAGCTGGAAAACAGCCTGGGCGGTATCAAAGATATGGGCGGCCTGCCAGACGCGCTGTTCGTAATCGATGCAGACCACGAGCACATCGCAATCAAAGAAGCTAACAACCTGGGTATCCCGGTATTCGCTATCGTTGATACCAACTCCGATCCGGACGGTGTTGACTTCGTTATCCCGGGTAACGACGACGCAATCCGTGCTGTTAGCCTGTACCTGAGCGCTGTTGCTGCTACCGTTCGTGAAGGCCGTTCCCAGGATCTGGCTTCTCAGGCGGAAGAAAGCTTCGTAGAAGCTGAATAATAAGGTTTTACCCCTTATTAGTACCGTGTATGAATAGGGGCCCATTACCGGCCCCTTTTTTCAATTTACACTGTTTGGCCCCCGGCCGGGCAGTTCACATCTCCCGAGGATTTAAGAATGGCTGAAATTACCGCATCCCTGGTAAAAGAGCTGCGCGAGCGTACTGGCGCAGGCATGATGGATTGCAAAAAAGCGCTGACTGAAGCGAACGGCGACATCGAGCTGGCAATCGAAAACATGCGTAAATCCGGTGCGATCAAAGCAGCTAAAAAAGCAGGCAACGTTGCTGCTGACGGCGTGATCATCACTAAGATCGACGGCAACTACGGTATCATTCTGGAAGTTAACTGCCAGACTGACTTCGTGGCTAAAGATGGTGGTTTCCAGGCATTTGCTAACAAAGTTCTGGACGCTGCTGTTGCAGGCAAAATCACTGACGTTGAAGTTCTGAAAGCACAGTTCGAAGAAGAGCGTGTTGCGCTGGTTGCTAAAATCGGTGAGAACATCAACATCCGTCGCGTTGCTTCTCTGGAAGGCGACGTTCTGGGCTCTTACCAGCACGGTGCACGTATCGGTGTTCTGGTTGCGGCTAAAGGCGCTGACGAAGAGCTGGTTAAACAGCTGGCTATGCACATCGCTGCAAGCAAACCAGAATTCGTTAAGCCAGAAGACGTGTCTGCTGAAGTGGTAGAAAAAGAGTACCAGGTTCAGCTGGACATCGCGATGCAGTCTGGTAAACCAAAAGAAATCGCAGAGAAAATGGTTGAAGGCCGCATGAAGAAATTCACCGGCGAAGTTTCTCTGACTGGCCAGCCATTCGTTATGGATCCAAGCAAGTCTGTTGCTCAGCTGCTGAAAGAGCACAACGCTGACGTGACTGGCTTCATCCGCTTCGAAGTGGGCGAAGGCATCGAGAAAGTTGAGACTGACTTCGCAGCAGAAGTTGCTGCAATGTCCAAGCAGTCTTAATGATTGAAAAGGAGCCGCCTGAGGGCGGCTTCTTTTTGTCACCCGTCAGACGAAAATCAGACAGGATCCCGTATCGCTGTGCTGATATGCGACATACTATGTCGCCAGAATTAACCCCCATCTTAATCGTTGACAGTCTCAGGAAAGAAACATGGCTACCAATGCAAAACCCGTGTACAAACGCATTCTGCTTAAGCTGAGTGGCGAAGCACTGCAGGGATCGGAAGGCTTCGGTATTGATGCAAGCATCCTTGATCGCATGGCACAGGAAATCAAAGAACTGGTCGAACTGGGTATCCAGGTTGGCGTGGTCATTGGCGGTGGCAACCTCTTCCGTGGTGCTGGTCTGGCGAAAGCGGGGATGAACCGCGTTGTAGGCGACCACATGGGTATGCTGGCAACCGTCATGAATGGTCTGGCAATGCGTGATGCACTGCATCGTGCCTATGTGAATGCCCGCCTGATGTCCGCGATTCCACTGAATGGCGTGTGCGATAATTACAGCTGGGCAGAAGCCATCAGCCTGCTGCGCAACAACCGCGTGGTGATCCTCTCCGCCGGTACGGGTAACCCGTTCTTTACGACCGATTCCGCTGCCTGCCTGCGCGGTATCGAGATTGAAGCCGATGTGGTACTGAAAGCGACCAAAGTCGATGGCGTGTTTACTGCCGACCCGGCAAAAGATCCTTCTGCCACCATGTACGATCAGCTGAGCTACAGCGAAGTCCTGGAAAAAGAGCTGAAAGTGATGGATCTTGCCGCCTTCACGCTGGCACGCGACCACAAACTGCCGATCCGTGTCTTCAACATGAACAAACCTGGCGCACTGCGTCGCGTGGTCATGGGTGAAAAAGAAGGCACTTTGATCACGGAATAATTTCCGTTGACGATAAATACAGGTAAGATTCCGCTTTATTTTGTAGTGGTATCTTACCCGGACGCGCCTTTGGCGTTGTCATGAATTAAACGCGACTATACTTAGCACACCTGTAGCGCTGTGCTGGCGGATAGTCTGCCTGAGACAAGTTTTCAAGGATTCGTAACGTGATTAACGACATCAGAAAAGATGCTGAAGTACGCATGGAAAAATGCGTAGAAGCGTTCAAAACCCAAATCAGCAAAATCCGTACTGGCCGTGCTTCCCCAAGCCTGCTGGATGGCATCATCGTAGAGTACTACGGTACGCCAACCCCGCTGCGCCAGCTGGCGAGCGTTACCGTAGAAGATACCCGTACGCTGAAAATCAACGTATTCGATCGTTCTATGGGCCCGGCGGTTGAGAAAGCGATCATGGCGTCTGACCTCGGTCTGAACCCAAGCTCTGCAGGCGCTGACATCCGTGTTCCGCTGCCTCCGCTGACCGAAGAGCGTCGTAAAGACCTGATCAAAGTGGTGCGTGGTGAAGCTGAGCAGGGGCGTGTTTCCGTCCGTAACGTGCGTCGCGACGCGAACGATAAAGTTAAAGCGCTGCTGAAAGAAAAAGAGATCAGTGAAGATGACGATCGTCGTTCCCAGGACGACATTCAGAAAATGACTGACGCTGCCATCAAGAAAATTGATGCGGCGCTGGCAGATAAAGAAGCGGAACTGATGCAGTTCTGATTTCTGTCGTACACTGATAAACGCCGTTCAGAGGGACTTCGGGTCTTGCTGGCGGCGTTTTGCTTTTATCTGGTCTAACTTTTTTCGGGCATCTCATGAAGCATTTAACTCTCCTCGGCTCAACCGGATCTATTGGTTGCAGCACTCTCGACGTTGTTCGCCATAATCCTGAACTTTACACCGTGACAGCACTGGTGGCCGGTAAGAATGTGCAGCGAATGGTCGAGCAGTGTCTGGAGTTTACGCCCCGTTATGCGGTTATGGATGATGAAGAGAGTGCCCGCCAGGTAAAGGCGCTGCTGCAGGAGAAGGGCGGTCGTACCGAGGTCCTGAGCGGCCAACAGGCCGCCTGCGAGATGGCTGCGCTGGGTGACGTTGATCAGGTCATGGCGGCCATTGTCGGCGCGGCCGGACTGCTGCCGACGCTTGCCGCGATTGATGCCGGTAAAGACGTTTTGCTGGCCAATAAAGAGTCGCTGGTCACCTGCGGACGCCTGTTTATGGACGCGGTGAAGCAGCGCGGCGCGCGTCTTTTGCCTGTCGACAGCGAGCACAACGCGATTTTTCAGAGTTTACCGCAACCTTTTCAACAGAACCTGGGGTACGCTGACCTTGAGCAGAATGGCGTGGTATCTATTCTGCTTACCGGGTCTGGTGGCCCGTTCCGTGAAACGCCACTGTCTGAACTGCGTGCAATGACGCCGGATCAGGCGTGCCGCCATCCGAACTGGTCGATGGGGCGTAAAATCTCCGTTGACTCTGCCACCATGATGAACAAAGGTCTGGAATACATTGAAGCGCGCTGGCTGTTTAATGCGTCAGCGAAACAGATGGAAGTACTGATTCACCCGCAATCGGTGATTCACTCGATGGTACGTTATCAGGATGGCAGCGTGCTGGCCCAGTTGGGCGAGCCGGATATGCGTACGCCTATCGCGCATTCCATGGCGTGGCCGAATCGGGTGAAATCCGGCGTGAAGCCGCTTGATTTCTGCAAGCTAAGTTCCCTGACATTCAGTGAACCAGACTATGACCGCTATCCTTGTCTGAAGCTTGCGATGAATGCCTTTGACCAGGGGCAGGCGGCGACGACGGCACTGAACGCAGCCAATGAAATTACTGTTGAAGCATTTCTGAATCAGCAGATCCGTTTTACCGATATCGCGTCGTTAAATTTATCGGTACTGGAGAAGATGGATTTGCGCGAACCACAAAGCGTGGAAGAGGTGCTGGCGGTGGATGCAGCTGCACGTGATATTGCGCGCCACCAGGTGACACGTCTCGCAAGCTGGTGATAAAGCAAGCACTAGTCGTCGTGCTATTTGTTAGCGTTGGGCTTCAGTGATATAGTCTGCGCCACCTGATCGCAGGTATTTGACTTTAAGTGGTCAGGTAAGCCGTGGTTTGACACGGCTTTTTTATGTATAGGCTTCAGTATTCCTGAGTACCGTTAAATCCTTTTCAGGGACAAAAAACGCGTTATGTTGTCTGCGAATCAACCAATAAGCGAAAACTTGCCAGCTCATGGCTGCCGTCATGTAGCAATCATTATGGATGGCAATGGCCGCTGGGCGAAAAGACAAGGGAAGATCCGAGCCTTTGGGCATAAAGCTGGGGCGAAATCGGTTCGCCGCGCCGTTTCTTTTGCCGCCAATAACGGCATTGATGCGTTAACGCTCTATGCTTTTAGCAGTGAAAACTGGAATCGACCGCAGCAGGAAGTGACCGCGTTGATGGAATTGTTTGTGTGGGCGCTAGACAGCGAAGTAAAAAGCCTGCACCGCCACAACGTCCGCCTGCGTATCATTGGCGATACCAGTCGTTTTAACTCACGTTTGCAGGAACGAATTCGTAAGGCTGAAGCGCTGACTGAAAATAATACCGGTCTGACGCTGAATATTGCGGCGAATTACGGCGGACGCTGGGATATTATCCAGGGCGTTCGGCATCTGGCCGAGCAGGTTCAGGAAGGGCTGTTGAGACCCGACCAAATTGATGAAGAGGCGCTGAGCAAGCAAATCTGCATGAATGAACAGGCGCCTGTGGATTTGGTAATTAGGACAGGGGGAGAACATCGCATAAGTAACTTTTTGATATGGCAAATTGCCTATGCCGAACTTTACTTTACAGATGTTCTTTGGCCCGATTTTGATGAACAAGACTTTGAAGGTGCGCTGCATGCCTTTGCCAATCGAGAGCGTCGTTTCGGCGGCACCGAGCCTGGTGGCGACAAAGCCTGATGGGGGTAGCTTTTGCTGAAGTATCGCCTGATTTCCGCTTTTGTATTAATACCCATTGTCATTGCGGCGCTGTTTTTACTGCCCCCAGTGGGATTCGCTATTGTTACGCTGGTGGTGTGCATGCTCGCCGCGTGGGAATGGGGACAGTTTAGCGGCTTTACTTCGCGCAGTCAGCGAGTATGGCTTGCGGTACTCTGTGGCTTCATTCTCGCCATAATGCTGTTTACGTTGCCTGAATATCACCATGATATCCATCAACCGCTGGTTGCCGGCTCCTTGTGGATATCCCTGGCCTGGTGGGTTGCAGCGCTACTGCTGGTGCTGTTTTATCCTGGCTCTGCGGCGCTATGGCGTAATTCAAAAGTGCTGCGACTGATTTTTGGCTTGCTCACCATTATTCCCTTCTTCTGGGGGATGGTCGCGCTGCGCGCCTGGCACTACGACGAAAACCACTACAGCGGTGCGATCTGGCTGCTTTATGTGATGATTCTCGTCTGGGGGGCTGACTCCGGGGCCTATATGTTTGGTAAACTATTTGGCAAACATAAACTGGCGCCGAAGGTTTCTCCGGGCAAAACCTGGCAAGGCTTCATCGGCGGCTTGTTTACGGCAGCAATTATCTCCTGGGGCTACGGCGTCTGGGCGAATCTGGAAGTGGCACCGTCAATACTGCTGGTGTGCTCGATTTTTGCTGCGCTTGCCTCGGTGCTCGGTGATTTAACCGAAAGTATGTTCAAGCGTGAAGCAGGGATTAAGGACAGCGGACACCTGATTCCAGGGCATGGCGGTATACTGGATCGCATTGATAGCCTGACAGCGGCTGTTCCAGTGTTTGCTTGCTTGCTTTTACTGGTATTCGGGACGATTTAACGGAAGGTTTTATGCTGAGCATTCTCTGGAATCTGGCGGCGTTCATTGTTGCACTGGGTGTGCTGATTACCGTGCATGAATTTGGCCATTTCTGGGTTGCTCGCCGTTGCGGTGTGCGGGTAGAGCGGTTTTCCATCGGTTTTGGCAAATCGCTCTGGACGCGCACCGACCGTCACGGTACGGAATTTGTCATCGCCCTCATCCCGCTGGGCGGCTACGTCAAAATGCTCGACGAACGCGTTGAGCCTGTCGCCCCTGAGCTGCGACACAGCGCCTTCAACAATAAAACAGTTGGACAACGCGCCGCCATCATTGCTGCCGGACCGGTAGCTAACTTCATCTTTGCTGTTTTCGCTTACTGGCTGGTGTTTATCATCGGCGTCCCCGGCGTGCGTCCGGTAGTGGGTGAAATAGCGCCCAACTCCATTGCGGCGAGTGCGCAAATTACATCCGGGATGGAACTTAAAGCGATTGATGGCATCGAAACCCCTGATTGGGATGCCGTGCGACTGCAGCTGGTAGCCAAAATTGGCGATCCGCAGACCACCATCAGCGTATCGCCGTTTGGTTCAGACTCGCGCCAGGACAAAGTGCTCGATTTACGTCACTGGCGTTTCGAGCCAGACAAAGAGGATCCCGTCGCTGCGCTGGGCATTCGTCCACGTGGTGCACAGATCGAGCCGGTGTTAGCCGAAGTACAGGCAAATTCGGCCGCGAGCAAAGCAGGTTTGCAAGCAGGCGACAGGATCGTTAAAGTCGATGGTCAACCATTAACAGAGTGGATGACCTTTGTTACTCTGGTGCGCGATAATCCGGGAACGTCTCTCGCGCTGGAAGTTGAAAGGCAAGGCAGTCCGCTTTCGCTGACGCTGATCCCGGATACGAAGTCGGTCGGCAAAAAGGCAGAAGGGTTTGCAGGCGTAGTGCCAAAAGTGATCCCGCTGCCAGATGAGTACAAGACAATACGCCAGTATGGGCCGTTCAGTGCCATCCTTGAAGCCACGGATAAAACATGGCAACTGATGAAACTGACGGTCAACATGTTGGGGAAATTGATAACCGGTGACGTGAAACTGAACAACCTCAGTGGGCCAATTTCGATTGCCCAGGGGGCTGGGATGTCAGCGGAATTCGGGGTGATTTACTATCTCATGTTCCTCGCGCTCATTAGCGTGAACCTTGGGATAATCAACCTGTTCCCGCTTCCCGTTTTAGACGGGGGTCATCTGCTGTTTTTAGCGATTGAAAAGCTAAAAGGCGGACCGGTATCCGAGCGAGTTCAAGACTTTAGTTATCGCATTGGCTCGATTTTGCTGGTGCTGTTAATGGGGCTTGCACTTTTCAATGATTTCTCTCGGTTGTAAGAGAGTTAGTTAGGAAGAACGCATAATAACGATGGCGATGAAAAAGTTGCTCATAGCGTCGCTGCTGTTTAGCAGCGCCACCGTATACGGTGCTGACGGGTTCGTAGTGAAAGACATTCATTTCGAAGGCCTTCAGCGTGTCGCCGTTGGTGCGGCCCTCCTCAGTATGCCTGTGCGCCCCGGCGATACGGTTAATGATGATGACATCAGTAACACCATCCGTGCTCTGTTTGCCACCGGCAACTTCGAGGATGTCCGCGTCCTGCGCGATGGTGATACCCTGCTGGTACAGGTAAAAGAACGTCCAACGATCGCCAGTATCACTTTCTCCGGTAACAAGTCGGTGAAAGATGACATGCTCAAGCAGAACCTTGAAGCATCCGGTGTTCGTGTGGGGGAATCTCTGGACCGCACAACCCTTTCAGACATTGAAAAAGGTCTGGAAGACTTCTACTACAGCGTCGGTAAATACAGCGCCAGCGTGAAAGCGGTGGTGACGCCACTGCCACGTAACCGCGTTGACCTGAAACTGGTCTTCCAGGAAGGTGTTTCAGCGAAGATCCAGCAGATCAACATTGTCGGTAACCACGCGTTCAGCACCGACGAACTGATCTCCACTTTCCAGCTGCGTGACGAAGTGCCGTGGTGGAACGTGGTGGGCGATCGCAAATACCAGAAACAGAAACTGGCGGGCGATCTTGAAACCCTGCGCAGCTACTATCTGGATCGTGGCTATGCGCGTTTCAACATTGACTCGACTCAGGTCAGCCTGACGCCGGACAAGAAAGGTATCTACATTACGATTAACATCACTGAAGGCGATCAGTACAAGCTTTCGGGTGTTGAAGTGAGTGGTAACCTGGCGGGGCATTCTGCTGAAATCGAATCGCTGACCAAAATTCAGCCAGGCGATCTCTACAGCGGCTCCAAAGTCACCAAAATGGAAGACAGCATTAAGAAGCTGCTCGGCCGTTATGGTTATGCCTATCCGCGCGTACAAACGCAGCCGGAAATCAACGATGCGGATAAAACCGTTAAGCTGCACGTTAATGTTGATGCGGGCAACCGTTTCTACGTGCGTAAGATCCGCTTCGTCGGTAACGACACCTCCAAAGACTCCGTTCTGCGTCGCGAAATGCGTCAGATGGAAGGCGCATGGTTAGGTAGCGATCTCGTTGATCAGGGTAAAGAGCGTCTGAACCGTCTGGGCTATTTTGAAACGGTTGATACCGATACCCAGCGCGTACCGGGCAGCCCGGACCAGGTTGATGTCGTTTATAAAGTGAAAGAGCGTAATACCGGTAGCTTCAACTTCGGTGTGGGCTACGGTACTGAAAGCGGAGTGAGCTTCCAGGTCGGTGTACAGCAGGATAACTGGCTGGGTACGGGTTACTCTGTGGGTATTAACGGTACCAAAAACGACTACCAGACCTACTCGGAGTTCTCTGTCACTAACCCATACTTCACCGTTGACGGTGTGAGCCTGGGCGGTCGTATCTTCTATAACGACTTTAAAGCGGACGATGCGGATCTGTCTTCGTACACCAACAAGAGTTACGGTGTGGACGGTACGCTTGGCTTCCCGGTTAACGAATACAACACCCTGCGTGCGGGCTTAGGTTACGTGCATAACGACCTGTCCAATATGCAACCGCAGGTGGCGATGTGGCGTTATCTGGATTCTATTGGCCAGTCAGCGAGCACAACCAGCGATAACAACGGTTTTGCGGCGGATGACTTCACCTTCAACTATGGCTGGACCTATAACCGTCTCGACCGTGGCTACTTCCCGACGGAAGGTTCTCGCGTCAACCTGAATGGTAAAGTTACCGTGCCGGGTTCCGATAACGAGTTCTATAAGGTCACTCTGGATACCGCGTCCTACTTCCCGATCGATGACGATCATAAGTGGGTGGTTCTGGGTCGTACCCGTTGGGGCTATGGTGATGGCTTAGGTGGCAAAGAACTGCCATTCTATGAAAACTTCTATGCGGGTGGTTCCAGCACCGTTCGTGGCTTCCAGTCCAACAACATTGGTCCGAAAGCGGTTTACTACGGCGGGAACGACAAAGATAACTGCGATAAATCTGCCACTGATCCAAACGGTAATAAAAACGTCTGTAGCTCCGATGACGCTGTCGGCGGTAACGCGATGGCCGTTGCCAGCCTGGAGTTCATCACCCCAACGCCGTTTATCAGTGATAAATACGCGAACTCCGTCCGTACGTCCTTCTTCTGGGATGCCGGTACGGTGTGGGATACCAACTGGGAGAATACGGCCCAGATGCGGAATGCTGGCGTTCCAGACTACAGCGATCCGAGCAATATTCGCATGTCTGCCGGTATCGCATTACAATGGATGTCACCGCTGGGGCCGTTGGTCTTCTCTTACGCCCAGCCGTTTAAGAAATATGATGGAGATAAGTCGGAGCAATTCCAGTTTAACATTGGTAAAACCTGGTAATAATCCGCTGCAAAGGAATGCGTTGGCAGTGTAGCGCTGACAACTGGCGATCGGTAAACGGTCGCCTTGCCACGCAAAGAACGGTACCTTCTGGTGCCAATGGGATGGTAAGGAGTTAATTGTGAAAAAGTGGTTATTAGCTGCAGGTCTCGGTTTAGCGATGGCAACTTCTGCTCAGGCAGCAGACAAAATTGCAATCGTCAACATGGGTAATTTGTTCCAGCAGGTTGCACAGAAAACTGGTGTTTCTGCGACTCTGGAAAACGAATTCAAAGGCCGTGCAAGCGAACTGCAGGGTATGGAAAACGATCTTCAGTCCAAAATGCAGCGTCTGCAGCGTGATGGTTCTACCATGAAAGCAAGCGACCGCAGCAAACTGGAAAAAGACGTAATGGCTCAGCGCCAGGCGTTCTCCCAGAAAGCGCAGGCTTTCGAGCAGGATCGTCAGCGTCGTTCTAACGAAGAACGTGGCAAGCTGGTGACTCGCATTCAGACCGCTGTTAAAGCAGTGGCTGCCGATCAGAGCATCGATCTGGTTGTTGATGCGAACGCCGTTGCTTTCAACAGCAGCGATGTTAAAGACATCACCGCTGATGTTCTGAAACAGGTTAAATAAGTAATGCCTTCAATTCGACTGGCTGATTTAGCTCAGCAGTTGGATGCAGAATTACACGGTGATGGCGATATCGTCATCACCGCTGTTGCGTCCATGCAATCTGCTAAAGCTGGCACGATTACCTTCATGGTAAGCCCTAAGTACCGTGAGCAACTGGCTCAATGCCAGGCGTCAGCTGTTGTTCTGACGCAGGACGATCTTCCGTTTGCCACTCGCGCGGCACTGGTAGTGAAAAATCCCTACCTGACGTATGCACGCATGGCTCAAATTCTTGATACCACGCCGCAGCCGGCCCAGAACATTGCTGCCAGTGCAGCGATTGATCCGACGGCGCAGCTGGGTAACAACGTCGCCGTGGGCGCCAATGCGGTTATTGAGTCCGGCGTCGTGCTGGGCGATAACGTCGTCATTGGCCCGGGTTGCTTCGTTGGGAAAAATACGAAAATCGGCGCGGGGACCCGTTTATGGGCCAATGTGTCCGTTTATCATGAAGTTGAAATTGGCGAAAATTGCCTCGTCCAGTCCAGCACCGTGATTGGTTCTGATGGCTTTGGTTACGCTAACGATCGGGGTAATTGGGTTAAGATCCCACAACTGGGTCGCGTTATCATTGGCGATCGCGTGGAGATCGGCGCCTGTACCACCATTGACCGTGGCGCGCTGGACGATACCATCATCGGCAATGGTGTTATCATCGATAACCAGTGTCAGATTGCGCATAACGTTGTGATTGGCGACAATACCGCGGTTGCGGGGGGCGTCATCATGGCCGGCAGCCTGAAAATTGGCCGTTATTGTATGATTGGCGGCGCAAGCGTGATTAATGGCCACATGGAAATATGCGACAAGGTGACGGTGACGGGTATGGGCATGGTAATGCGTCCCATCACTGAACCTGGCGTCTATTCCTCAGGCATTCCGCTGCAACCCAACAAGGTATGGCGTAAAACAGCAGCTCTGGTGATGAACATTGATGATATGAGCAAGCGCCTCAAGTCCCTTGAGCGCAAGATCGATCAACAAGACTAAGCGTCATCCGTTTAACGCTATTTTTCCCGGCCTGTCGGCTTTCTAATAAACCGGCAGGCCGTGTTATTATTGTTATCAGTACATTTTGACAGGAAGAGTATTTTGACTACTGACACTCATACTCTGCATATTGAAGAGATTTTAGAACTTCTGCCGCACCGCTACCCGTTTCTGCTGGTAGACCGTGTGCTGGACTTTGAAGAAGGTCGTTTTCTGCGCGCAGTGAAAAATGTTTCCGTGAATGAGCCGTTCTTCCAGGGACACTTCCCGGGGAAACCCATCTTCCCGGGCGTGTTGATCCTCGAAGCCATGGCACAGGCTACCGGTATTCTGGCGTTTAAAAGCGTTGGCAAACTGGAGCCAGGTGAACTGTATTACTTCGCGGGTATCGATGAAGCACGCTTTAAGCGTCCTGTCGTGCCTGGTGATCAGATGATCATGGAAGTCACTTTTGAAAAAACGCGTCGTGGCCTGACTCGCTTCAAAGGCGTAGCGCTGGTTGACGGCAAAGTTGTTTGCGAAGCGACAATGATGTGTGCTCGTAGCCGGGAGTCCTGATACGTGATTGATAAATCCGCCTTTATTCATCCTACCGCCATTGTGGAAGTGGGTGCCATCATTGGTGCTAACGCCCACATTGGTCCGTTTTGTATTGTTGGACCCCATGTCGAAATTGGTGAGGGTACAGTACTGAAATCTCACGTTGTGGTGAATGGTCACACGACCATCGGCTGCAATAACGAGATCTATCAGTTCGCCTCCATCGGCGAAGTTAACCAGGATCTTAAATATGCTGGTGAGTCGACCCGTGTGGAAATCGGCGATCGTAACCGTATTCGCGAAAGCGTCACCATTCATCGTGGAACAGTACAGGGTGGTGGGTTGACGAAGGTGGGCAGCGATAACCTGTTTATGGTTAATGCGCATATCGCGCACGACTGTACCGTGGGTGACCGCTGTATTCTTGCCAACAATGCCACGCTGGCAGGACACGTATCGGTTGATGACTTCGCAATTATTGGCGGCATGACCGCAGTCCATCAGTTCTGCATCATTGGTGCGCACGTGATGGTCGGCGGATGCTCCGGTGTGGCGCAGGACGTCCCACCTTATGTGATTGCGCAGGGCAACCATGCCACGCCGTTTGGCGTGAACATCGAAGGCCTCAAGCGTCGTGGTTTTAGCCGCGAAGCGATTACTGCCATCCGCAACGCGTACAAACTGCTGTACCGTAGCGGTAAAACGCTGGAAGAGGCGAAGCCGGAAATTGCCGAACTGGCGAAAAAGCACCCGGAAGTGAACGCGTTCATGGAATTCTTTGACCGTTCCACGAGGGGTCTGATTCGTTAATGGTCGACAGTCGTCCGCTTACGATAGCCCTGGTCGCCGGAGAAACCTCCGGCGATATTCTTGGTGCAGGTCTCATCCGCGCGCTGAAGGCGCGTGTCCCTGACGCACGCTTTGTGGGCGTTGCTGGCCCGCTGATGCAGGCCGAAGGCTGTGAAGCCTGGTACGAAATGGAAGAGCTGGCCGTGATGGGCATCGTTGAGGTGCTGGGGCGGTTACGCCGTTTACTGCATATTCGTGCCGATCTCACCCGCCGCTTTACCGAGCTCAAACCCGATGTCTTTGTCGGTATTGATGCGCCTGATTTCAACATTACCCTCGAAGGGAATCTGAAAAAGCAGGGCATTAAAACCATTCACTACGTCAGTCCGTCCGTCTGGGCGTGGCGACAGAAACGTGTTTTCAAAATTGGGCGGTCCACCAACCTGGTGCTGGCTTTCCTGCCTTTCGAAAAAGCGTTTTACGATAAATTCAATGTTCCGTGCCGTTTTATCGGACATACCATGGCGGATGCGATGCCGCTGGATCCGGATAAAAACGCGGCGCGTGACGTGCTGGGTATCCCACATGATGCGCACTGTCTGGCACTGCTGCCGGGCAGTCGTGGCGCAGAAGTGGAGATGCTTAGCGCGGACTTCCTGAAAACCGCGCAAATTCTGCGCAATACGTATCCCGATCTCGAAGTGGTTGTGCCGCTGGTGAATGCTAAACGCCGGGAGCAGTTTGAGCGTATTAAAGCCGAGGTTGCACCGGATCTCCACATCCATCTGTTGGATGGAAAAGGCCGGGAGGCGATGGTTGCGAGCGATGCTGCGCTGCTGGCCTCCGGTACGGCAGCCCTGGAATGCATGCTGGCAAAATGCCCGATGGTGGTAGGCTATCGCATGAAGCCGTTCACGTTCTGGCTGGCAAAACGTCTGGTGAAAACGGAGTATGTCTCCCTGCCAAACCTGCTTGCCGGGCGCGAGCTGGTGAAAGAACTGCTGCAGGATGAGTGTCAGCCTCAGGCGTTGGCCGATGCGTTGTTACCGCTGCTCGCCAACGGCAAGACCAGCCACCAGATGCATGATACGTTCCGCGAACTGCATCAGCAGATCCGCTGTAATGCCGATGAGCAAGCGGCTGATGCGGTGCTGGAGTTAGCAAAATGATGGAATTTGTTTATCCTCACACCCACCTTGTGGCGGGCGTGGACGAAGTTGGTCGTGGTCCGTTAGTGGGGGCTGTAGTGACCGCTGCGGTGATCCTCGATCCGGCCCGTCCGATTATCGGGCTAAACGACTCTAAAAAATTGTCTGAAAAGCGGCGACTGGCGCTGTTTAGTGAGATTCAGGAGAAGGCGCTGGCCTGGAGCCTGGGACGTGCTGAGCCGCATGAAATAGACGAGCTGAATATTCTGCATGCCACGATGCTGGCGATGCAGCGTGCGGTCGCGGGTCTGAAAATTGCGCCTGAATATGTCCTGATTGACGGCAACCGCTGTCCGGCATTGCCCATGCCTTCCATGGCGGTTGTCAAAGGCGATAGCCGGGTCGCGGAAATCAGCGCAGCTTCTATTATTGCCAAAGTGACACGCGACGCCGAAATGGCCGCGCTGGATCTCACTTACCCTCAGTATGGCTTCGCCCAGCATAAGGGCTATCCTACAGCTTTCCATCTGGAAAGACTGGCTGAACATGGCGCAACCGAACATCACCGGCGCAGTTTTGGCCCGGTGAAACGCGCGCTGGGACGGGTGTCCTGAATCAATACGCAAGCAATTAAGTAACGCGGAATCTGAAGATGGCTGAACCACGTTTCGTACACCTGCGGGTGCATAGCGACTACTCCATGATCGATGGGCTGGCGAAGACCGGGCCGCTGGTAAAAAAGGCGGCCTCTCTTGGCATGCCTGCGCTGGCGATCACCGATTTTACCAACCTGTGTGGCCTGGTGAAGTTCTACGGAACGGCGCATGGCGCGGGGATGAAGCCGATCGTCGGCGCTGATTTTCACGTGCAGAGCGATCTCATCGGCGATGAAATGACGCAAATCTCCGTGCTGGCGATGAACAACACGGGATATCAAAACCTCACGCTGCTTATCTCAAAAGCCTATCAGCGCGGTTATGGCGCGTTAGGGCCGTGGATCGATCGCGACTGGCTGGCAGAGCTGAACGAAGGGCTGCTGCTAATCTCAGGCGGCCGTATGGGTGACGTCGGCAAATCCCTGTTGCGTGGCAATATGGCGCTGGTGGATCAGTGTGTGTCGTTCTATGAAGAGCACTTCCCGGATCGTTATTATCTGGAATTGATCCGTACCGGTCGTCCGGATGAAGAGCGCTATCTCCATGCCGCCGTGGCGCTGGCTGAAGAGCGCGGGTTGCCTGTGGTTGCCACCAACGATGTGCGCTTCCTTGAGGCCGGTGATTTTGACGCCCACGAAATTCGCGTCGCGATCCATGATGGCTTCACCCTTGACGATCCCAAACGTCCGCGCAATTACTCGTCGCAGCAGTATATGCGCAGCGAGGAGGAGATGTGCGAACTCTTCTCCGATATCCCGGAAGCGCTGGAAAACAGCGTTGAGATAGCCAAGCGTTGTAACGTTACCGTCCGCCTCGGCGAATACTTCCTGCCGCAGTTCCCGACGGGAGATATGACCACGGAAGACTTCCTGGTCATGAAATCAAAAGAAGGTCTTGAAGAGCGTCTGGCATTCCTCTTCCCGGATGAAGAAGAACGTAAAAAACGTCGTCCGGAGTATGACGAACGCCTGGATATTGAACTCCAGGTGATTAACCAGATGGGCTTCCCGGGCTACTTCCTGATCGTGATGGAGTTTATCCAGTGGTCGAAGGATAACGGCGTACCGGTCGGACCGGGCCGTGGCTCCGGTGCAGGCTCGCTGGTGGCCTATGCGCTTAAAATCACCGACCTCGATCCGCTGGAATTTGACCTGCTGTTCGAACGTTTTCTTAACCCGGAACGTGTTTCGATGCCCGACTTCGACGTCGACTTCTGCATGGAAAAACGTGACCAGGTTATTGAGCACGTGGCTGACATGTATGGCCGTGACGCGGTATCGCAGATTATTACCTTCGGTACGATGGCGGCAAAAGCAGTTATCCGCGACGTGGGCCGCGTGCTGGGGCATCCGTATGGTTTCGTCGATCGCATCTCTAAACTGGTGCCGCCCGATCCGGGCATGACGCTGGCGAAAGCCTTTGAAGCCGAGCCGCAACTGCCGGAAATCTACGAAGCGGACGAAGAGGTCAAAGCGCTGATCGACATGGCGCGTAAGCTGGAAGGCGTGACGCGTAACGCCGGTAAGCATGCAGGTGGGGTGGTTATCGCCCCTACCAAAATCACCGATTTTGCGCCGCTCTACTGCGATGAAGCGGGCCAGCATCCGGTAACCCAGTTTGATAAGAACGACGTGGAATACGCCGGGCTGGTGAAGTTCGACTTCCTCGGTCTGCGTACGCTCACCATCATCAACTGGGCGCTGGAGATGATCAACGCCCGCCGCGAAAAGAACGGCGAACCGCCGCTGGATATCGCCGCTATCCCGCTGGATGACAAGAAAAGTTTCGACATGCTGCAGCGCTCGGAGACCACCGCGGTCTTCCAGCTTGAATCCCGCGGCATGAAAGATCTGATTAAGCGTCTGCAGCCTGACTGCTTCGAAGATATGATCGCACTGGTGGCGCTGTTCCGTCCGGGCCCGCTGCAGTCGGGGATGGTGGATAACTTTATCGACCGTAAGCACGGGCGCGAAGAGATTTCCTACCCTGACGTGCAGTGGCAGCATGAAAGCCTGAAGCCGGTACTGGAGCCAACGTACGGCATCATCCTGTATCAGGAACAGGTTATGCAGATTGCCCAGGTGCTCTCAGGCTATACGCTCGGCGGCGCGGACATGCTGCGTCGTGCGATGGGTAAGAAAAAGCCGGAAGAGATGGCCAAGCAGCGCTCCATCTTCGAAGACGGCGCGAAGAAAAACGGCGTTGACGGCGAACTGGCGATGAAAATCTTCGACCTGGTGGAGAAATTCGCCGGGTACGGATTTAACAAATCCCACTCCGCCGCCTATGCTTTGGTTTCGTATCAGACGCTGTGGCTGAAAGCGCACTATCCCGCTGAGTTTATGGCGGCGGTAATGACCGCCGATATGGACAACACCGAGAAGGTCGTGGGGCTGGTGGACGAGTGCTGGCGTATGGGGCTGAAGATCCTGCCGCCGGATATCAACTCAGGCCTTTACCATTTCCACGTTAACGAGCACGGGGAAATTGTCTACGGGATCGGTGCGATCAAAGGCGTGGGCGAGGGGCCGATCGAGGCGATCATCGAAGCGCGTAACAACGGCGGTTATTTCCGCGAGCTGTTCGATCTGTGCGCCCGTACCGATACCAAAAAACTGAACCGCCGTGTGCTGGAAAAACTGATCATGTCCGGCGCGTTCGACAGGCTGGGGCCGCACCGCGCGGCGCTGATGAACTCCCTCGGGGACGCCCTGAAAGCGGCGGATCAGCACGCTAAAGCGGAAGCCATTGGCCAGGCGGATATGTTCGGCGTGCTGGCGGAAGAGCCGGAGCAGATCGAACAGTCTTATGCCAACTGTCTGCCGTGGCCAGAACAGGTGGTGCTGGACGGTGAACGTGAAACGCTGGGCTTGTACCTGACGGGTCACCCGATCAACCAGTACATTAAAGAAATTGAGCGCTATGTCGGAGGCTATCGGCTGAAAGACATGCATCCGACAGAACGTGGTAAAATCACCACGGCTGCGGGGCTCGTGATTGCTGCAAGGGTTATGGTCACCAAGCGCGGCAATCGTATCGGCATCTGTACGTTGGATGACCGTTCCGGGCGTCTGGAGGTGATGTTGTTCACCGACGCGCTGGATAAATACCAGCAATTGCTGGAAAAAGACCGCATACTTATCGTCAGCGGACAGGTCAGCTTTGATGACTTCAGTGGGGGGCTTAAAATGACCGCCCGCGAAGTGATGGACATTGACGAAGCCCGGGAAAAATATGCTCGCGGGCTTGCTATCTCGCTGACGGACAGGCAAATTGATGACCAGCTTTTAAACCGACTCCGTCAGTCTCTGGAACCCCACCGCTCGGGGACAATTCCAGTACATCTCTACTATCAGAGGGCGGATGCACGTGCGCGGTTGCGCTTTGGTGCAACGTGGCGTGTCTCTCCGAGCGATCGTTTACTGAACGATCTCCGTGGCCTCATTGGTTCGGAGCAGGTGGAACTGGAGTTTGACTAATACAGGAATACTATGAGTCTGAATTTCCT
>ERZ1026878.103-NODE-103-length-69743-cov-14.480011_pt1 | contig 69743 bp, 74 predicted proteins | sample MGYA00380169_ERZ1026878 | MGnify/ENA primary metagenome ERZ1026878 (study PRJEB33269, sample SAMEA4719805) | human gut metagenome | biome: human-associated habitat; feature: organic feature; material: feces | place: Cameroon | collected 2013-10 ...
ATTTTGGCTCGTTTTACCCTAATTTTTTACGCAATCCTTATCCCGAACTCGCGTTGTCAGTCTTGTGTTGTTGTACATGAAGCAAGATTGCGTGGGCTTGATATTACAGCCTTGGGGTATTCAAATAAAAAGGATAGTGTACAATTTCAGTTAGGTGAACATTTTGAAGATGCTTGGATTAACCCAAAGAATGGTAAAGTGCCAAGTCCGACTATAATAAAAGGTGGAGATTTGATAGGCAAAGCAGAAAAGCAAATGAAATCTGTTGGCCGTTATCATGTTGGTATAAATTACAATGCAATCGAAGGTCACATTATAACGGCAGAAAAAACAGCAGATGGAATGCTATATTTGTATGATGCACAAAGTGGCAACTTTATAAATACAAATGAAATTAAAGGTGCAGAATCAATCGAAATTCTTAAGGTTGACAAGTTGCTAATAAGTAAAGACATTCTAAGAAGAATCTCAAAGATTGTTTAGTGATATTTCTTGGTGTAAAGCCCATATAATATCATCTCTTTCTTCTACTCTAAGAACAATTCCATTGAAATCTATTCTTATATAGTGAGGTAAACCTACTTTTTTCCCTATCAAAGAATATTTTATCAAATGAAAGTATCTCCACCCTTCACGTTCTCCTGCATATCGGATAGTATCGTACCCGAGTTCTTTAGCCTTATCTAAGGCTATCTGATAGTAATCAATCTTGCTCATAACATTCTGTTTTGTTGCAAAGTTATTGAAAAAAGGCATTCCTTGCAAATGCGACAGGCGTTGCAAGTAATGCGTTTGTGTGTTTCACACCTCAATTTTCCAGTAGCTCAACTCTATTCCAAAGTTGTCTATTGTTACATCAGGCCTTTGCTGTAACTTTTTGCGGCTTCTGCTCATGTAATACGGCGATACAGCGAGGATTTATCAAACCCAATTGATGTCCTCTACAAGCCGTGTAAAGGAATCTATAGGAGGCCACTGAACAAAGATTGACAAAACTGCTTCTGTAAACGTCAGGCGACTTATACTACGACATTTAACTTTGAAGAAGCTAAGCAAAAGGTTTGGGCTCGTCTATTCTAAAAGTAGGCTTTGGCCAATAATCAAACTCATGAGCCTTATTGTAAAAATATTCAACTTTAGCCCTACCTACATCAAATGATACATTATTTGTATTCTTAAATAAATATGATAAATAATCAACGACTTCATCAACCAAAGTTCTCATCTTATGATTATGAAATATTATGCTGTAATGCTCAAGATAATGTTCTAAGTAGAAATATTCTTCTGTTGTCATGATAATTTGTTTTGCCGCAAAGTTATTGAAAAATAGCATTCCTTGCAAATGCGACAGGTGTTGCAAGGAATGCTTTTGTGTGTCTCACGACTCAATTTTCCAGTAGTGCAACTTTACTTCTGATATTTTGTCTGCACTCTGCACAAATGGACGTAAGGATCTGATAGTCAGGGATATATAAAGTGTATATGCACTCTGTTTTTTGATTGCACTGCCGTCTGCACAAATCGGTTGTGCCGGATAGAAAAATCGGTTATGGGAATAAGAAAAAAGTATCGGAGTGATAGAAAGTTCTGTCTCTCGTAACTGAAATTACCTGTGTTCATTTCGGTTCTTTAGTTCTGTTATGTGTGTAGGCAGAATGTGGTAGTGTAGATGAATGTAGAGGCTTTGTGCACTTCGTATATTATTGATTATCAGCGGAATAACGTGAATAGTGTAGAGTGTAGAAGAAATGATGAAATGTTGTAGTTGTACAAGGTTTGATTAGAACGGTTCAATAATGTTTTATAGGGCAAATGGTTTTATAAGGGGGAGCGCTTGTGCGTTGAAACGCAAAACTGCCGTTCATGTTTCAGCCACCTTTGCATATAGTATTGCTTGAGGTGGGTAACATGAACGGCAGTTTATGTCCGGTGAAATATGGGGTTGTTATGTGTTAGAACTCGCTTGTAAAGTGGAATTTGATGTGTTCAAAGTCCTGTTGTGCCATTTGTAGGACATAGCCTGAATCGGCGAGGAATACATCGCGGCCCTCACGATCCTTGGCCATATATTGGTATTTGCGTTTTTTGAAATTCTCGAGTTCGGCTTCATCGTCGCTTTCAATCCAGCATGCTTTATACAGATGTATGGGTTCCCAACGGCATTTTGCATTGTACTCATTTTCGAGTCGGTATTGTATGACTTCAAATTGCAGTTGTCCGACAGTACCAATGATTTTGCGCCCGTTAAACTGGTTGACAAACAGCTGTGCCACGCCTTCGTCCATAAGTTGCTCAATGCCTTTGTTGAGTTGCTTGGTCTTCATAGGGTCGGCGTTCTCAATGTATTTGAACATTTCGGGTGAGAATGAGGGTAGACCTCTGAAATGCAATTGTTCGCCTTCGGTGAGCGTATCGCCAATTTTGAACACGCCGTTGTCTGGAAGACCAACTATGTCTCCCGCCCAGGCCTCGTCGATGGTGCTTTTGCGCTGGGCCATGAATTGAGTTGGTGAAGAGAAGCGCAGCGTTTTGCCATTACGAACGTGCAAGTATGGTTTGTTGCGTTCGAAACGGCCAGAGCATACTTTGCAGAAAGCTATGCACGAGCGGTGGTTGGGGTCGATGTTTGCGGTAATTTTGAATATGAAGCCTGTAAACTTTTCTTCATCGGGGTTGACCATGCGTTCCTCTGCTTTGGTGGGGCGGGGGTATGGTGCTATTTTGACAAAGCAGTCAAGCAGCTCTTTAACGCCAAAATTGTTTAGTGCTGATCCGAAAAATACGGGTGCCACGTCAGCATTAAGATAGTCGTCTTGATTGAATGCAGGATATACGCCGTCAACAAGCTCAAGGTCGTCGCGGAGACGTCGTGCGTCTTGTTCGCCTACGTGGGTTTCAAGTTCCTTACTGTTGATGTCTACGGCAATTTTTTCGGTAACTTTCTGTTTGTCTGCAGCGAACAAGTTGAGTTGTTGTTCGTATATGTTATATACACCTTTGAAACGTGCACCTTGATTGATAGGCCATGAAAGGGGGCGTACTTTTATTTGAAGTTCTTGCTCTAATTCGTCGAGGAGGTCGAAGGGGTCTTTGCCTTCGCGGTCCATTTTGTTGATGAAGATGATGACAGGGGTTTTGCGCATGCGGCACACGGTCATCAGTTTGCGGGTTTGTGCCTCGACACCCTTGGCACCGTCAACTACGATGATGGCAGAATCAACTGCGGTTAGTGTTCGAAAAGTGTCTTCGGCAAAGTCCTGGTGGCCCGGTGTGTCGAGAATGTTAACTTTATAGCCTTCGTAGTCGAATTCCATCACGGAGGTGGTGACGGATATACCACGCTGCTTTTCAATTTCCATCCAGTCAGACGTGGCGGTTTTCTTTATTTTATTATTCTTGACGGCACCAGCTACTTGTATCTGGCCGCCAAAGAGCAGTAATTTTTCGGTAAGCGTTGTTTTACCAGCATCAGGGTGTGAGATGATGGCGAATGTTCGCCGACGTGAGATTTCTGAATTCATTGTTCAGTTATGGTTTAATTGTATTTTGTTCGTGATGTATTTTATACAGGTGTGAATGCCCCATGCTGACAGCAGCGTAAGCATAGCTATTAAAATCTTTGCTGTACGATTGGAGGTGTCGAGGCTTTGGGCTACTATTGTGCTGAAGCGATAGGTTATGCCTATTAGCAGATATGCCTCGAGTGTGCATTGCCCTGCATGTCGCAACATTTTGAGAAGAAAACGGGTAATGGGGTGCTTTCCCATTTTGTGGAACAACAGTCCTAATAATACGCAGACGCCTGGCACAATCAATATGAATGGCAGATAAAGCAGTCCGGTGTTGCGCATGGTCATGAAACCGAATTGGTTGATTGCCATGTTGTATAGTACCAAGGTAATGCATGATGCGGCGACTAAACCAGCTCTGATTTTGTTGCGTCGAAGTTTGGTGCATGGCTGCTGCAATAGCCATGCGGCATAAATGCCTATGAAGAATATAGGCATGCGTGCGGCAGCTAATATGTATTGGTTGTATCCTCCAGGGTGCAGTACCATGAAATATACGGCGTAGATGCTGGTTAAGGCCAGACCTGTGATGATAGCCGTAGCTGTGGCTAATTTTCGTTGTGCGGCAAACCATCGCGAATATGCCGGAAATGCGGCATAGAGCAGCACTATGACGGATACAAACCAACCGAACATGTATTGGCGTGTGGCTGGAAACCAATAGGCGAGTGTGGTGCCGCCCCAAAAGGCCCTTTGCCATGTGAAGTTGTGCTGTATGAGCATCATTGTTGCAAATAGGCAGAGGAAAGGGGGGAATATGCGCAAGGCTCTTCTCTTGTAAAATGTCAGGGTGCTGTGGCCTTTTTGTGCTGAGTAGTATAATCCAAATCCGGACATGAAGAAGAATGCGTCTACACCTCCTTGACAACACAATGCTAAACGGTTTAAGGCAAATGATCCTAAATCGCAGTTCAGATGTGTTAGTAGTATTGACAGAATGGCTACTCCCATCAATTCTGTCCGGTATGTTGAAATCAGATTTGTCAAGTTCCTTTAATCGTTGTTCCGGGGTGGTTTATAGTTCTTTGATACACTCTTTTAGTGCATCTTTCCACCATCTTATTTCAATGCCGAATGTGCTTTTGATTTTTGACTTGTCGAGCACCGAGAAGTGCGGTCGTGTGGCGGGTACCGGGTAGTCCTCTGTGTGGATGGGGGTGACGTGACAACTGTCGATGCCCTCTAATTGGTGTATGGCTTGTGTGAAGTCGTACCAGGAGCATACGCCTTCGTTGGTAAAATGATAGACTCCGGGCACAATGCCGCGGTCGATGATTTGCATGATGGTGCGTGCGAGGTCGCGTGCGTAGGTGGGTGAGCCTACTTGGTCGAAAACGACTCCAAGTTGTTCACGCTCCTTGCCCAAGCGTATCATGGTCTTGACAAAATTATTTCCGAATGTAGAGTATAGCCATGCGGTACGTATGACCATTGAACCAGCGCATGAACGTATAACGTTTTCCTCACCAGCCAATTTTGTGCGGCCGTATACGGTTTGTGGATTTGTGGCGTCTTCTTCTTTATAAGGCTTGCAGCTGTTGCCGTCAAACACATAGTCGGTAGAAACCTGTATCATGGTGCCGCCAACTGAGGCAACCGCTTCGGCCAAATATCCTGGTGCAATATTGTTGAGCAGGTTACACAATTCTTCGTTGCTTTCAGCTTTGTCTACAGCTGTAAAGGCAGCACAGTTTACAACGATGCTGATGTGGTTTTGTTCGATAAAAGCATATACAGCCTTGCGGTCGGTTATGTCAAGTTCATCCTTGTCTGTAAAGTAAAATTTGCAAGTGTCATCATATTTAGATGCAAGCAGTTGTATTTCATTGCCAAGTTGCCCTTTGCAGCCTGTTACTAAAATGTGTTTCATTGCTATGAATTGTATATTTAGTCGTTGAAATCGAGAGGTTCTTTTTTGTCTTTGAAATAGTAGTCAGACAGTTGCCCTAACAGGGTGGAAATGTCTTTGACGGCGTGCGCTGTGTCATCGCTGATGTGTTTTTTCTGTAAGCGAAGCATCATCACGCCGTAAAGGAGGTCGAAGCAGGTCTGAAGTTCTGGTTCGTTGTTGGTTTCAGCTTGTATGCTCTTGTCAAGACTATTTTGATTTTTTCCGCGTAGTTCTACGATGTAGGGCAAGACCTTGTAATACATCTCGCGGTAATAGGGGAATTTCGCAGCGCTTTTGATCAGGTGTGCATGCAGTTCGCATAACTCTTGTAGTATGTTTGTGCATATTTGCAAGTGTCCGTGCTCTCTTTTGCCTTCGCTGCGCATCATTTCGCAAAGGTTTGCATACCATTCTTCAGTTGCCTTGCGTGTTTCGGAGGGCAGGTTGAACTGGCTGATATATTCTTGCGCAATGCGGTCGCTATCGCAGTGGTAGGCTCTTATGATGTCTTCAACTTGCCACATATATAGCAGGTATTCTGCGCGATTGGTCTTTTTAAGTTTGTCTGCTACTATCATAGTATGTACTTGCAAATGGTGGGGAAGAATGTTAGTACAATGAGATTTTGAAAACAGTCATAATGGCATATATGATGGAGGCTGCAAAAACGATGCAACCTATTGTGCGGTTGAGCCGCTGAATGCCTTTTACGCCAAAACTGTTGCGCATTTTGTTAATGACATAGGTTAAACCAAGCCACCAAAGCATGGCACCGGCAACAATTGAAAGGTAGCCTATGCATTGACCAAACCAATTGCCCGGAATAACAAAGGTGAGCATGTTGAAAAGGGCAATGAACAGAAATATGATCAGTGGGTTGGATAGCGTGATTAAAAATGCGGTGGTAAAATTATGAAAGAGAGTGCCTTTGCCTCCAGACGATTGATGCATGCTCTTGCGGGGGTCGGTTTTGTACATGTAGACTCCAAAAATAAAGAGCATTACACTACCTATCAACTTGAGCCAAAATATGTTTTGCTCCTTGTCTATGAAATCCATAACGAATGACATGCCTAAGCCTGTCATTAAGGCATAGATGATGTCGCTTAATGCTGCTCCAGCTCCAGTTACGATGCCATAGGCACGTCCTTTTTGCATGGTACGTTGTATGCACAAGATGCCAACAGGACCCATAGGGGCTGATGCTATAATTCCGACAAGGAGACCTTTGAGTATAAGCAATATAGGACTTGCAAAGTCAATAAATATGTGGTTCATATATAGAAATCGTGTCAGTATTTATGCAAAATTACGCATTATAAAGTGAAGTCCCAAGAAAGTAAAGCGTTTCTTTTGGATAGAGGGCTTATGGGGACGATGAGTCGTAATTGTTCTTTCTTCTGTTTTTAACTTTTGTCTTGTTGGGAGTATGGGCACGTGTAGTTTTTGTTGTCGGTGATAATTATACTCTGAGATTTTGTAGTATCTTTGCATAAGATAGGCTGCACCTCAGCAGAACGTTCAAGCAAGCTTGACGTTCTGTATTCGGTTTGCACTATCTTTGCATAAAATAGGCTGCACCTCAGCATAACGTTCAAGCAAGCTTGACGTTCTGCATTCGGTTTGCGCTATCTTTACATAAGATAGGCTGCGGTTCGGCAGAACGCTTAAACAAGTTTTGTGTTCTGCGCTCACTTTGCACTATCTTTGCATAAGACGGTGATCTCTCATCTTTTGTGGAACTCCATGAAAAAGAAAGTTTTATATATAGTCAATCCAATATCTGGTACTCAGCGTAAGAAGAATATTCCGAACTTAGTGGCGGAATATACAGATCATGCGCGTTTTGATGTAGAGGTCGTTGCTACGCAATATGCAGGCCATGCTACTGAGATTGCAAAATCGGCTGCGGCTGCAGGGACTGATATAGTGGTGGCTGTTGGCGGAGACGGTACGGTGAATGAGGTGGGACGTGCGCTTATACACACACAGACTGCTTTGGCGATAATACCGTGTGGGTCGGGCAATGGTTTAGCCCGCCATTTGCATATTCCGTTGCAGCCACGTAAGGCTATCGAAGTAATTAATCGTTGTGTGATACATCGATTGGACTATGGTACGATAAATGAACGTCCTTTCTTTTGTACTTGTGGGGTTGGTTTTGATGCTTTTATAAGTGAGCGCTTTGCATCTGCTGGCAAGCGTGGACTGCTTACTTATGTGGAGAATACATTGAAGTCGGGATTGCTGTATAAACCTCAAGTATATACCATCGAAGATGCAGATGGTGCAGAAACTTGCAAGGCTTTCTTAATTGCATGTGCCAATGCTTCACAATATGGAAATGATGCTTATATTGCACCTTATGCAAGTATGCGTGACGGTTTGCTTGATGTGGTGGTGATGGAACCCTTTAATACGATAGAGTCGGCACAAGTGGCTTTTCAGTTGTTTACGGGGACCCTGCCCGATAATAGTCATGTAAAGACCTTTAGATCTTCGCATTTGCGCATTACGCGTGAGGGGAGTGGGGTAGCACATTATGATGGTGATCCGTTTGTAACAGGAAGCAGTATTGATGTGTGTTTGCATAGAGAGGGGTTGCCTGTTGTTGTTAATCCTGACAAACCTGACGGGCAGAACTTACGGCAGCCTGTTGTAAAGAACTTGATGCAACATATACCGGATTTCTTTAGCGAGTGGAAACGTATGCCTGAGACGATTATTGAAAAAACGAGTCGCGACTTGCTAAAGTCGGGGAAAAATATAATGGATTTGTTTAAGGGTAAAAACTAAAAATATCGGCCATACATGAGGCGTGTCCCATGTATGGCCGATAAAATTATGACAACCGTTGTGTAAGGAACGGTTGACGTCAGACTATTCTGCGTATCATTTTTTTATGTTTGGCTTTTGCAGACCATATCCCTTGCGTTTGTCTTCCAATATGAGGAGCAGGGATATGATAATGGCAATGGCTCCAAAAGCAGCAAAGATAGTCATAGTTTGTGTGTAATCTATTATGCCATTAGCTTGTGTGTTGGCTTGGTTAACCTTGCCAATTCCAACGGGTACGAGTGCTAACCCAATGTTTTGAATGTAAAAAATGAGTGCGTAGGCAGTACCGAGCAGTTTCATTGGTATGATACGGGGTACAGAAGGCCACATGGCTGACGGTACAAGGCCAAAGGCAACGCCTAAGACTATCATGGCGATTATAGCCACGATCCACGAGTTCAATGGTAATGCAAATGTGATGTGTACCAAGGTGAGCAAACAACTGCCAATGAGCATAAGGGTGGCACCTTTGCCATATTTGTCGTAAATGCTGCCGAATAAAGGCGTGAGGAATATTGTGCCGAAGGGCAGCATAGCAGGAATCAAACCAGCAATGTTGGCGTCAACCTCATATTTCATGACCATAAGTTTTGTCGCAAATTTCAGGAATGGGAATACACCTGCATAAAACATAAGGCAGAGTACGGCAACATACCAGAAGCCGATGTTGCCAAAGAGAGTGGATAAGTCTGAAAATTTGAATCCTTCTTCGGGTTCTGTCTCGACCGCGGCTGCAGACGCGTCTTCTCTTTTATCCATTACGCAATAAACGATGAATGCTATCATGCCGGCACATAACAGAGCTGCGCCAAGGCCAACAGAGGCAGAAACACCGCCCGTAGCTTTAGCAAAGGGCAGAGCATAGGCTAAAGCTCCAGCAGTACCAATACGTGCAAGAGCTACTTGCAGGCCCATGGCCAAAGCCAGTTCGTGGCCAGTAAACCATTTGACAATAACTTTGCTGACTGTAATACCTGCTATTTCGCATCCTACGCCATAAATGGCAAATCCTGTGGCTGCTAAAACGACTTGTGCGTGGTATGTACCAAAAAATGGCACTGCTATACTGCCTTCGAAATTGTGGCTTACAGCATACCATTTGATTAAGGCACCCGTAAACATTAGGACTGTGGACATTATGCCCGTAAATCTGATACCAAATTTGTCGAGAATGATACCACCCAAAAATAAGAGGAACAAGAATACATTGAAATAGCCATAGGCTCCAGAGAAGAAGCCATATTCGTCGCTACTCCAGCCGAGGCCGAGTCCTCCATTTTCTTTCGCAGCAGTGAGGAGTGGTTCGAGGGGTGACATGACGTCGGTGAAAAAATAGCCAAACATCATTGTAACGCTGACAATGACGAGTGCGCTCCAGCGTGCAGATTTAGAGTCGCTGAGCTTTTGTTGAATAGCTTTTGTAACCATATTGTGTTATTTGTTATTTGTTTTCAGATATTTATCTAACCAGCGGAAGAATGTGCGTTGCCACAGAATGCCATTTTGTGGCTTTAATACCCAATGGTTTTCGTCGGGGAATAATAATAATTGGGCGTCTATGCCACGCATGCGTGCAGCGGTGAAGGCAGACTCTGCTTGTGTATATTCAATGCGGAAATCTTTTTGTCCGTGAATACAAAGTATTGGCGTGTCCCATTTGTCAACATACAAATGTGGTGAGGTGGCAAAAACCTTTTGCGTCTGTCCATCTTCGCTTTTCTTCCAAGGCGCGCTGCCCATATCCCAATTAGGGAACCACAATTCTTCCGTTTCAACATATTGTTGTTGCGTGTTGAAAATGCCGTCGTGCGCAATGAAAGCTTTGAAACGTTTGTTGTGATTACCGGCTAACCAATATATGCTGTATCCGCCAAAACTTGCACCAACAGCACCAATGTGTTCTTTGTCGACATAGGGCTCCTTGCAAATGTCGTCAACTGCGCTGAGATAATCCTGCATGCACAGGCCTGAGTAGTCTCCTGAAATTTCTTCAAGCCACTCCATGCCGAAACCGGGAAGTCCGCGTCGGTTAGGAGCTATTACAATATAATCGTTGGCAGCCATTATTTGCATGTTCCATCGAAAACTCCAGAACTGGCTCACAGGTGATTGAGGACCACCCTCGCAGAACAGAAGTGCTGGATATTTTTTGTTGGCATCAAAATGAGGCGGGTAAATAACCCAGCATAGTTCCTGTTTGTTGTCAACGGTTTTAACCCAACGCTCTTCAACCTTTCCAAAGGTGAGATTGTCGTAGAAATGTTGATTTTCGTGAGTCAGCTGTTTGGCTTCGACTTTCTTCTGGTTTGTAATGGGCAGACGATATATTTCATCTGCTTGGCTCATGCTCTGGCGTTTGCAATAAAGATTTTTGCCGTCGGCAGATAATGTAAGTATAGAATAGTCTGCAACATCGTTTGTAAGGGCTTTATGCTCACCCTTCAAATTTGTTTGATATACTTGTGTCTTGCCATGCCATACGCCAGTAAAATAGAGCGTTTTGTTATCGCGTGCCCAGCAGAATTCGTTTATGCCACTTTCAAATTTCTCGGTGACGTAAGTTTTTTTGCCGCTTTTCAAGTCCAACACACACAAACGAGCACGATCGCTCTCGTAGCCGTCTCGTTCCATGCTGCTCCAAGCTATGTATTTGCCATTTGGCGAAAATTGTGGATTTTGGTCATAGCCCATATTATAATCGGCCGGTTGTTTGTTTACCGACTGATGTTGTAATGAGCGATCTTCTTCGATCGTTGGGGCATGATAATCTGATGGCTTGCACAGATTCTTTGATTTGCGTGTAGCCAAGTCATATAGGAAAATGTCGCTATCAGTGCTTATGGCATATTCCTTACCAACCTTTTTGCGGCAAGTGTAGGCAATACATTTTGAATCGGGGCTCCATGCAAGTTGTTCGATGCCACCAAATGGGAGCATTGGGCATTCGAACGGTTCACCCTCGAGAATGTCGATGGCGTTGTCAATCTTGTTTCCGTCGAAATCGGCAACGAAAGGGTGGGGGGCGGTGGTGACATAGGTGTCCCAATGCTTATACATGAGGTCATTTATGACCATGCCTGAAGCCTGTGGCAGATCTGCATCATTAGTCTGAATGCTATGATTTTGCGCAACGTCCATTATTACAATGACTTTCTTCTCATCTGGTGATATGGAAAAGTCTGCTATATCCGCATTCGTGTGACTAATCTGTTTGCGATTTGTACCGTCAGAATTCATCACCCAAAGTTGATTTGAGCCACTTTCGGCAGACAGATACATAATCTGTCTGCCTTTATTGATGTATGTTCCTCCTACTTCGCTTTTACAACTTGTTGTAAGTTGTTTGCTTTCAAGAGTGCGCAAATTGATTGTGTATAGAACGCTGTGGCTTTTATTTTGCTTTACGCTATAATATGTTACGCCGTAAACTGCGTTGCTGTTGTCATGCGAGAGTTTGAAACCACCAATTCGTCCCATAGCCCAGAGGTTTTCAGGCGTCATTCGGTCACTTTTGAAAACGGGTTGTTGGCGTCCAATAAAGTCCTGAGCCAAAACAGGAGATATTGTCGTTGTTGTAGCGGCAATAACTGTAGCAGTGAGCATAGTTCTTAATAAATTCATATATTGCAATTATATATTAAGTTGGTATTCAAAATGTAGTAGACATAATCAAGTGTTGCATTAGTTGTCAATACGTCTCGCCATACTGCTTGTGTTACATAGGTTTCTTTTTTATTACCCACGTAGCCGCTGCGCTCGTTCATCAATCAAATATTTAGGAACAAGCACTACACCAATTCATTTCAACTAACTTTGAATACTTACTTAAAGAAAAGAGGCTAAAAGCAAAAACCATAAATATAGGTATAGCTTTTAGCTTCTTTGTTGTTTCACTTTATAATCAGTGTTGTCTGCGTTGTTGTATTTCTTGTTGGCGCTTCAGCATTTCTTCTTGCTGCTTTTGCAGCGCTTCAAGTCTGGCAGCCAATCCGCTGGGCTTTTTGTTAGGATTGTTCTTGTTAGCTTGATAGTTAGCTTCAAGTTTTGCAAGCAGCTTCTTGTCATCGGTTGTTTTGCGTAAATACCACATGGTCAAAGCTCCGAGGAGTAATGATATGAAGTAGAAATAGTTCAATCCTGCTGAGTACTTGTTGAACATGAAGAAGAAGAACAATGGCATAAGCATCATCATCCACTGCATCATTTTCATTTGTTGGGCTTGTTCGCCCGACATGGTTTCACGTTGCTGTTTCATGGTCATTATGCTGTAAAGCAAGTTCGTGGCACAGAACAGCAAGCAGAATAGGCTCAAATGATTACCTAATCCCCAAATATTCGTATTCCATGAAATTATGCTGTCGTATGTGGACAGGTCGTCAGCCCAAAGGAAACTTTTCTGTCGCAGTTCAATTGCGTTAGGAACGAAGTTGAACATGGCTACTAATACAGGCATCTGTATAAGCATTGGCAGACAGCCTCCCATAGGGCTTACTCCATATTGCGAATACAAGGACATTGTTTCTTGTTGGCGTTTCATTGCGTCCTCTTGTTTAGGATATTTGGCTGCAATGGCGTCAACTTTAGGTTTAAGCACACGCATTTTTGCACTGCTGAGGAAACTCTTGCGTGTTGGTACATATACGATGACGCGGATCAAGAGGGTTATGAGCAGAAGCACAACTCCCATAGGCAATCCTAACTTTGTAAGGAAGTCGAATACGTAAAGTGTAAAGAAACGGTTAATCCATTTGACAATAGGCCAACCCAGGTAGACAAGATCTTGAAGATCGTTGTCGAACTCGGAAACCTTAAAGTTGTCCATCGACTGCAAGAGACGATAGTTGTTGGGGCCAAAATAGAATTGGAATTTTGTAGTCTTTGTGCCAGAAGCGTCAAAGGAAACGGCCATGTCTGCTGAATAGTTCTTCAGGTAGCCTGAGTTTTCTTCGAGCTGTTGGCTCTTTACATTGACCTTTTGCATAGGATCAGCAGCCATTAAAACCGAGCTGAAATATTGATTTTTGAATGCTATCCAGTCAACGCTCTCCGTTACACTTTCTTCTTCAGTCTCGTTTTCAGACAATTTTTTAGTGTCATCGTCATGTTTCTTATAGGTCAGCGTCGAATACATGTTCTCAAAATAGAAACCTTTTTCGTGTTGAGAAACACGGTCGTGCCATGCCAGTTGAATGCTGTTGAGAGATGAAGGCAGATGCTTTTGCATACCTTGTGACTTCACATCAAAATTCAGGAGGTAGTTGTCCTTTAGCAGTTTGTAGTCTATATCAATGGTGGCTCCATCTTGTGCCGTTAAACGCATAGTTACAGTACTGTCGGTAACATTAACTGGCTCAAAGTAGTAATTGGAGAAATCCATCGTATTTTCCTTTGTATCCAAAAGGAAATTGAGATTTGCGTCCTTTGATGAATAGAGCAGCAGAGGCTTGTCTTTTTGTGCCTCAAAATCCTGGTAGCTCTTGTATTCTTTCAATTCTACGCTTTCAACGCTACCGCCTTTTGTGCTGACCTTTACGCGAATTTTGGCATTCTGTAATGTGATATCTTTGGCTTCACCTTTTGTAGCAGCAAAAAAGATATCGGTGCTGTCAGTGGCGATTTTCTTTACAGAGCCGTGGTTCTGTTGCGAATATTGTTTAGCTGCAGGCAGACTTGTCTGTTCTACCTGTGGATGCTGCAAATTTCGCTCTTGGTTGGTATTATACCAATTATACCAACTGAAGCCGATAAGTACAGCAGCAATTAGGAACAATCCAACGATCGTATTCTTATCCATAGAGAGTATTATGCCTCTTCCTCACCTCAAAGAGAGGTGGGAAAGAGGTAGTTATGTAATTAAGATGTTATTTCTTGTTTTCTATTGCAGCCTTCACAAAGTCTAAGAATAAGGGGTGAGGCTTCAGTACCGTACTTGAATATTCGGGGTGGAATTGCGTTCCGACATACCATGTGAGTGTTGGTATTTCAACAATTTCGACCAGATCAGTGTCGGGATTTGTTCCTACACATTCCATGCCAGCTTGTTCATAGGCCGCACGGTAGTCATTGTTGAACTCGTAACGATGGCGATGACGTTCGCGAATAATCTCTTTTCCGTAGATTTCACGAACTCGGCTGCCTTCGCGCAGAGTACATTCATAACCGCCCAAACGCATTGTTCCGCCCATGTTCGTTATGTTTTTCTGGTCTTCCATCAAGTCTATTACGTTGTGAGCAGTTTTGTTGTCCATTTCAACAGAATTGGCATCACTGTATCCTAAGACATTGCGACCAAATTCGATAACCATCATTTGCATACCAAGGCAGATGCCGAATGTGGGCTTGTTATGTTCACGACAATATTGAGCTGCAATAATTTTGCCTTCAATACCGCGTTGCCCAAATCCTGGACATATGACATAGCCGTCCATGCCAGCCAACTTGTCAGCTACGGTTGTCGCGTCTATTTTTTCGCTATTGATGAAATGGCATTTAACCTTACGGTCGTTGTAGGTTCCTGCTTGAGACAAGGCTTCAAGTATGCTCTTGTAAGCATCTTGAAGGTCGTACTTTCCGACTAAACCTATGTTGATGATTTCAGTAGCCTTGTGACGTCTGTCCAAGAATGAGCGCCAAGGTCCCAATCCCGGAGTTTCGCCTACGGGCATATCGAGTTTCCGAAGGATAGTAGCGTCAAGGCCTTGTTCTTGCATTCGTAGTGGAACCTCATAGATGGTAGGTTGGTCCAAACTTTGCACCACAGCCTCAGGCGAGACATTGCAAAAAGCGGCAATCTTACGTCGTAATCCAGTGCCTAATTCATGTTCTGCGCGTAAAACCAAAATGTCTGGTTGTATGCCTAAACTTTGCAATTCCTTTACAGAGTGTTGTGTCGGTTTAGTCTTTAATTCACCTGCAGCAGCCAAATATGGTACATAAGTAAGATGAATGCATACGGCATTTTTTCCTAAATCCCATTTGAGCTGCCTTATTGCTTCAAGAAAGGGCTGGCCTTCAATATCACCAACGGTTCCGCCTATTTCTGTTATAACGAAATCATACTTTTTGGTTTTACCAAGGTAAAGCATGTCACGTTTGATTTCATCAGTGATATGTGGTATGACTTGAATGGTCTTGCCAAGGTAGTCGCCTCGACGTTCCTTGTCAATAACGCTTTGGTAAATCTTGCCTGTGGTGAAATTGTTGTAACGAGTAGTTTTGATGCCAGTAAACCTTTCATAGTGGCCAAGGTCTAAGTCTGTCTCTTGACCATCATCTGTTACATAGCATTCGCCGTGCTCATAAGGATTGAGTGTACCTGGGTCGATGTTGATGTAGGGGTCGAATTTCTGAATTGTGATGTTGAACCCACGGGCTTGTAACAATTTGCCAATTGAAGCGGCAATAATGCCTTTGCCTAACGAGGAGGCCACACCTCCCGTTACGAAAATGTACTTAGTCTCTGACACGGTCTTAATTTTTTGTGTTTGTAAGTTTCAGCGGTTTCAGATTGCAAAGTTAATGATTTTCCACTACCTTTGCACCAAATTGTATCAAAAAGATGAACGAAGAAATTATCTTTCAGTATTTTAAGGACATTAACGACGAACAGCGTGCGCAGTTTCGTGCGCTCGGTCCTCTGTATCAGGAGTGGAATGCTAAGATAAATGTCATATCTCGTAAGGATATTGACAATCTTTACATGCACCATGTACTTCACTCGTTGGGTATTGCAAAAGTTGTCAATTTCAGACAAGGGTCAAATATATTGGATATTGGTACGGGGGGCGGTTTCCCAGGAATTCCGCTTGCAATCCTTTTCCCCAGCTGCAAGTTCAAGCTGATAGACAGTATTGGCAAAAAAACGAGGGTGGCTGCGGCTGTGGCAAATGCGATAGGACTGAAAAATGTTGTGGTGGAACATCGAAATGTAATAGAAGAGAAGAATAAGTATGATTTTGTTGTGAGTAGAGCGGTAATGAACGCCACAGACTTGGTAAAGTTGATTCGGAAAAACGTTTCGAAAGAACAACGTAATGCGCTTCCTAATGGTCTTATTTGCTTAAAGGGTGGCGATATGACAGAAGAAGTGGCACCATTCAAAAATCATTTGGAAATATGGGAATTGAAGTCGTATTTCGATGACGAATTCTTTGATACTAAAAAGGTTATGTATATTCAATTATAGTAGATATGCAGATAGAACGTTTTGTCTTTAATATGGTCGGGGAAAATTGTTATCTAATTTGGGATGACAATAAAAATGCAGCGTTGATTGATTGCGGCGCCTTTTACGAAGAAGAAAAGAGTGCTGTCACTTCATTTATAGACAAACACCAATTAAACTTGGTGAGGTTGCTGAATACTCACGGACATTTTGACCATGTGTTTGGCGCTGCATATATCAGCGAAAAATATAATGTTCCAATAGAACTTTGTGAAGATGAGAGAGAAACTTTTGAAAACGCTGTAAATCAAATGCAACAGTTCCTTCATTTGAATGTAGACTTTAAGTTACCTTCTGCCCGTAAATACTTTAAGGATGGAGATAGCTTGCATGTCGGAAATATTACTTTGAAGGTCATAGAAACGCCTGGCCATACACCAGGAGGCGTCAATTTTTATAGTAAGGCTGATGGCGTTCTCTTTAGTGGGGACAATCTTTTCCGTCGTGAAATTGGACGCTGTGATTTGCCAGGTGGAAATGAACAGTCTCTGATTTCTACTTTAAGAAGCAAGGTTCTTACGCTTCCGGGCGAGGTGGTCGTTTACCCGGGGCATGGTCCTGCTACTACTATATCAGAGGAGCAAACGTCCAATATCTATTTACGCTAAAGTTAAATCCCAAACATCGTTTTTTGCTGAATAATGAAACAAGGTTTGTTTACAATATTGTTGCTAATATGTTCCAACGTTTTTATGACCTTTGCCTGGTATGGTCATCTTAAATTGCAGGAAACAGGTGTCAGTCGCAATTGGCCGTTAATAGCTGTAATCCTGTTTTCATGGGCGGTAGCCCTATTTGAATACATGTGCCAAGTGCCAGCCAACAGAATTGGCTTTATTGAAAATGGCGGTCCTTTTACATTGATGCAATTAAAGGTGGTACAGGAGGTCATTTCGCTTATTGTGTTTACAGTAATCGTTACTTTAATGTTTAAGGGCGAAGGGTTCCATTGGAACCATTTAGCGGCATTCGCTTGTTTGATAGCAGCCGTTTATTTTGTTTTTGTAAAATAGACAACTTTATGAAAACAGATTTGGAGTGTGTCCTTCATCGTCGGCTGCAGAAACGGCTCGGACAGGCAATAAAGACATTTGAACTCATAGAAAAGGGAGATCGTATTTTGTTGGGGCTTTCTGGTGGAAAGGATTCTTTGTCACTTTTAGACTTGTTGGGCGAACGTATGTTACATAGCAATGGCTACTTTTGTTTAGAAGCTGTTCATGTACGTATGAAAAACATACACTACGAAACAGATGTGCAATATTTGAAAGATCGGTGCAACAAGTGGCGTATCCCCTTGCATTTTATTGAAACAGGGTACGAGGAAGACCGTAATAAAAAGCGAACTCCTTGTTTCTTATGTTCTTGGAACAGACGTAAGGTTCTATTCTCTCAGGCGCAGGCTCTGCATTTTAATAAAATAGCATTAGGGCATCATCAAGATGATATATTGCGAACGGCTTTGATGAACTTGACATTCAACGGTACTTTTTCTACAATGCCTGTTCGAATTAGAATGCGCAAATTTGATATGACCATAATACGCCCACTCGCAATGATTTCGGAGGCGGATTTGAAAAAATGGGCTGCGTTAAATTGTTATCAGCCTGTTGTGAAAATATGTCCTTTTGATGATGTTTCAAATCGTACTCACATTGAGCGTGTGGTAGGTGAGATGGAACGCTTAAATGATGACTACAGGTATAGTTTGTGGCACGCTTTGCATAAATCCGGGGCTTTGGTGGAATAATCCGTATAATATGATACCTCTACGTTGCTATGAACGTATAATTGTTTGTTCCGTAAATCCTTGTATTATGGTTTGTAACTGGATTTTGATATAAATTAGACATGCAAAGCGTTTGCTCATTTCCTGGCTTTGTCACTTTCTTTGCGCCATCACATAGCGCATATTGAAAATCAGTGAGTTGTGCTAATTGATTGGGCGATGCATTGATGAAATCTGCAAAAAACGCTACCACTAAACGCAAGCACCAAACGCAAGCACTAATGGGGGCGACGCGTCTCGCGTCGGGATTTTTATGACAAAGGCTCACAGACATGAGTGTAATTCGTGCTGTCTGTGAGCCTTTGCTTATAGTGTATGAGCATTGCATTTTCCCCGCGGGACGCGTCGCCCCCATTAGTGCTAGCGTTTAGTGCTTGCGTTTTGTGGTAGCGTTTAGTGCTTGCATTTGATGGTAGCGGGACCTTTACCATACTACAAAAGCTTTACTTGCCGTGCATCTTACATCTTACACAAACACGTTGCAATTCATTGATTATCAACACCTTACTCAGTGTAGGATGCTACCAAATCCACCTACACACAACCTACACACCCCACATGCTGCCACACGGCTCAAGCACGGGAGGGGGATATCACGACATAGGGGAGCAGAAAAGTCCGTTGCTCCGACAGGTATTCCTATGTCCTTGTGGCGTATAATCCACTGCATACGTCCATATTGACTGCACGGCAGCGGGGTGGGGTGTGTAAGATGTATGCAGGGGAGTGTAAGATACTTTGAAATCATCTTACACTCTTGAAACATCTGTGTATCAATTTATTACGCACAAAAAGTGTAAGATGGCAGTAAAAACACACGCACTCTTTTACATGTAGACTGGCGGGGAGGGAACAAATATTTGTGTACAAATAGTACACTTTTTGATGGGTGCAATGTCTTGGTGTTACCTTTGCAGTACTTTTGTTCTTATGTCCTTTTGTTCTTATGTTCTCCGCGTTAGCGGCAGATCTCATCACTCACAAGCAATGAAACACCACAAAATCCAAACTTCATCACTTTTCTGCGCCATCATATAGCGCATATTGAAAAACGAAGAGTTGCGTCATTTGATTGGGTGACGCATTGACGAAGTCGGGTGGGGCTTTGGTGGAATAATACATGTTATATAATGCCTTTAACTGGTATGAATGTATAATTGTTTGTTCCATAAATCCTTGTGTTATGGTTTGTAGCAGGATTTTGATACAAATTATACCTATAAAGCGTTTGCCCATTTGAAAGTAAATGCTAATTTTGCCCTCTGTAAAAGAAACAGCGCAAGATTCTACGCAGGTTCTTTTAGATATGCACCATTGGTTACGACCTACATATGAAAACATGCTCGTCCGCAACAAGGCATACCTTTTACATGAAAGAATCGATAGTAATATGCTTAATAATATAAGTAAAATGAATAAAAACAACGTGACGATTGGCCACATTTCACAGATAATTGGCGCCGTTGTCGATGTCAAATTTGATGTGCAAGGCCAGGATCCAGAAAAAGTTTTGCCACGTATCCATGAGGCACTGGAGGTAACCCATCCCGATGGGCGAACCCTTGTAATTGAAGTGCAGCAGCATATAGGCGAGGATACCGTAAGAACGGTAGCAATGGACAATACAGATGGTTTAAGTCGCGGTTTGGAAGTTCGACGTACAGGGGCTCCAATATCAATGCCTACGGGTGACCAAATCAAAGGTCGAATGATGAACGTGACAGGTGATTCTATTGATGGACTCGCGTTGTTGGACCGTTCGACTGGTACATATCCAATACATCGTGAACCGCCCAAGTTCGAGGATCTGAAGACCAGTAGCGAAGTGCTCTATACAGGTATAAAGGTTATCGATTTGCTCGAGCCGTATGCGAAAGGTGGTAAGATTGGTCTTTTCGGTGGTGCAGGTGTTGGTAAGACTGTGCTTATCATGGAATTGATCAATAATATTGCCAAAGGACATGATGGTTTCTCTGTTTTTGCTGGTGTAGGTGAACGTACAAGAGAAGGTAATGACTTGCTTCGCGAAATGATTGAAAGTGGCGTAGTACGTTATGGTAAAGAATTTACTGAAGCCATGGAACGTGGAGAGTGGGACCTGTCAAAAGTTGATTACAGTGAAGTGGCAAAAAGCCAGGCTACACTTGTCTATGGACAGATGAATGAACCACCTGGAGCACGTTCTTCAGTAGCATTGTCAGGACTCTCTATTGCCGAGAGTTTTAGAGATGCTGGCGCAAAAGAGGGCAAAACATCAGACATTCTGTTCTTTATCGACAATATTTTCCGTTTTACTCAGGCAGGTTCCGAAGTGTCTGCTCTGCTCGGACGTATGCCTTCGGCAGTGGGCTACCAACCTACGCTGGCAAGTGAAATGGGTGCCATGCAAGAGCGTATTACTTCGACAAAGAATGGCTCTATTACATCAATACAGGCTGTATACGTACCTGCCGATGACTTGACAGACCCCGCGCCTGCAACGACTTTTACGCACTTGGATGCGACAACTGTTTTGAGTAGAAAAATTACGGAGCTTGGCATATATCCTGCTGTGGACCCATTGGATTCTACTTCGCGTATATTGGATCCTGCCGTAGTCGGTGACGCGCATTACAACTGTGCACAGCGTGTAAAGCAAATTCTCCAGAAGTATAAGGAACTGCAGGATATTATTGCAATTCTTGGTATGGACGAATTGTCTGACGAGGACCGCTTGACAGTAAATAGAGCAAGACGCGTTCAGCGTTTCTTGAGCCAGCCGTTTACCGTAGCTGAGAAATTTACCGGTGTTCCTGGTGTGATGGTGCCCATTGACGAAGTCATCAGAGGATTTAATATGATACTTGATGGTGAAGTTGATGATTTGCCAGAACAGGCATTCTTGAATGTTGGTACAATTGACGAGGCGATAGAAAAGGGTAAGAAACTCATGGCGCAAGCTTAATTCTTACACGTTAAATAGACAACAATAATGAAAGTAACCATAGTATCTCCGGAGAAAACACTCTATGAGGCTGAGGCTGATGGCGTGAAATTCCCTGGTGCGTTAGGGCAATTTGAGGTGTTGAATGGGCATGCTCCAATAATATCTGTATTGGAAGCAGGTGATATAGAATGCAAAGGTTCATCTCCCTTCAAGATCTCGATAAGCGGTGGATTTGTAGAAGTTGAGAACAATGTCGTATTGGCGTGCGTTGAGAAATAATCATCGTGCAGTAACAAGAACAATATCGTAATTTCTATCATTTCCTTCGGCTGAATCTAAGACAATGAAAACACTACATGAATTAAAACGCGAGGCAATAATAAGTAAGGTCATCTGTATGGTGGCAGCTTTCGCTTTGGTCAATTTGGCAGAATTGATGCTTGCTACCAAAGATGCCATGATGCATTTATTGCCCCCAACATTTTTAGTTGCCTTGCTCTTTATCCTACTGGATTGTGGAGCGTGTAATATATACACGTATATAATGAAGCAGGGCGGCAAGAGAGCCATAGGCTTTTATCTTATCGATAAAGTTGTTCGACTCGTTTTTGTAGTGTTTCTGATTATTGTCTATGCTTTAGCGGACTGTAGTAGTCTGTTGGCATTTTCAATGAGTCTATTGGCATTCTATCTTGTGAGTATGGTTACTTCGATCATATTCTATGTCAAGGTAGAGCAAAACTTAAGTAAGAAGCAATGAAATACTTCAAAATCAGAAATTTATTCCGTGCAGTACTCCTGTTGTGCTTATTCTTCACAATGTCATTTTCGCTGTGTGCTTCAAATGAAGGCTCGGCAAGTGGCGTAGACGTGAAGGAAATAGTACTTGGGCACATGAGTGATGCATACGAATGGCACATAACCACATGGAATGGCCACCATATATCTATCCCTTTGCCTGTGATAGTAAAGGGAGAATCCGGTGGCTGGCACGTATTCAGTTCGGAGCGTTTCCATGATAGTACAAATGGTACATTTGAAGGGTTTTACCTTGACGAGACACACAATGGTAAGATATATGAATATCTTGCAAATGGGCAGAATGTGCGTCCTATAGATTTGAGCATCACTAAAAATGTTGTGCAAATATGGATTGTCGTTTTGCTAATGGCCGTTATATTCATTAGTTCAGCACGATGGTATAAAGGACGTCAGGCAGGAGACAAGGCTCCGGGTGGTTTTGTCGGTTTGGTGGAGATGTTTGTAATGTCCATCAACGACGACTTAATTCGTCCCTCTGTCGGCGAAAAACACTACAAGCAATATGCCCCTTTCTTGCTTACAGCGTTTTTCTTCATTTTCATCACGAACCTGTTAGGACTTCTTCCAATTTTTCCGGGTGGCGCAAACATAACCGGAAATATAAACATAACATTTGTGTTGGCAATGTTCACCTTGTTGTTGGTCAATGTATTCGGCAATAAGGAATATTGGATGGAAATTCTATGGCCTCCAGTGCCAACCTGGTTGAAGTGTCCGGTGCCTATGATGCCTGTAATCGAACTCTTTGGCATATTTACTAAGCCGTTTGCTCTTATGGTACGTCTGTTCGCAAATATGATGGGTGGACACGCAATCATATTGTCGCTCACTTGTGTCATATTCATTACATGCCAACTTGGAGCGGTAATAGGCACACCGCTAACAATTGTTAGTTTTGTGATGATGGTGTTCATGAATTGTCTTGAACTTTTGGTTGCTTTCATACAGGCTTACGTATTTACTATGTTAAGTGCTGTATTTATAGGGCTTGCACACACTGAACACTCTCATGAATAATCAAATACAATAATAACCCATAAATTTATAACATTATGACTATTTTACTTGCTTTGTTAGAAGCTGCAGGACTTGCAAAGTTGGGTGCCGGTATTGGTGCCAGTATTGCTGCTATTGGTGCAGGACTCGGCATTGGCCGAATTGGTAGTGCCGCAATGGAGGCTATTGCTCGCCAGCCTGAGTCAACAAGCGACATTCGTGCAAACATGATCATCATTGCTGCACTTGTTGAAGGTGTTGCTTTGTTTGCAGTTATTGTTTGCTTGCTTTGTCTTTTCCTCTAAGATTGGTTTATTGTGGTTTATGAATTGGGCGTGGAAGCATGTATCTCTGAATATGCATCGCTTTCAAAACCAATTCATAAGCTACATACCTATTACATGAAACAATTAAAAGCATTGTTATGCAGTCAATCAATTTGCCATCCATACTAACTCCTGATTTCGGCTTGTTATTTTGGATGCTCTTGGCTTTTCTCGTTGTATTTTTTTTAATGGCCAAATTTGGATTTCCTGTCATTACAAAGATGGTGGAAGAGCGCAAGAACTATATTGATGAGTCCTTGCAAAAAGCACATGAGGCTAACGAACGGCTTGCTGGCATAAAACAAGAAAGCGAGCGGTTGTTGGACGAGGCGCGTGCTCGTCAAGCAGAAATACTGAGTCAGGCCAAAGCCACAGGTGATAGCATCGTGCGCGAAGCACGTGAAAAAGCGCAAGACGAAGGATCAAAACTCTTGCAAGAGGCCAAAGCCCAAATCGCGGTGGAAAAGGAAAATGCACTTCGCGACATCAGACAAACTGTTGCAGATCTTTCTATTGTTATAGCAGAGAAAGTCGTTCGACAGAAGTTGTCAAATGATGTTGAGCAGCAAAAACTTGTTGAGCAGATGCTTGACGAAGTCTGCAAAGGCTAAAAATAGAAAGGAATACGGCAAACGCAACGCCTCCTTTGAGTGAGGCAACAAAAATGTCGGCAATTTCTTTATTGAAACAATAGTAAAATATGGATTTAGGCATCATATCTACGCGATACGCTAATGCGTTGTTGCTTTTTGCCGAGGAAAAAGGTGAAACCAAGCAAGTCTATCAAGAGACCACAACATTGGCCCACTCTTTCTTGGCTGTACCTGCATTACAACAGGCCATGACAAATCCAGTTCTGTCTGTCGAGTGTAAGTCAAGATTACTGTTGACTGCTGCATGCGGTGAACAGCAACCATCGGCTTCTCTTAAGCGCTTTGTGCAACTTGTTGTAAACAAAGCGCGTGCAGATATTATGTTGTTTGTGGCTCACTCCTATGGCACCCTTTATCGTAAGAAAGAACACATGATAACCGCCAGGTTAGTTGTGCCAACTGCCATACAGCCAAATCTGAAGGAAAAGTTGCAGCAGATGGTCGAAAACAGAGCACATTGTAAGGTAGATTTCAAAGTCGATGAGGATGCCTCTATTGAAGGTGGCTTTATTTTGGAGTACGACACTTACAAGCTTGATGCGAGTGTGCGTACGCAACTTTCCAAAATTAAACGAGAACTAATTTAATAAATACAAGAATTAAATGTCCAACAATATAAAACCCAGTGAAGTAAGTGGTGTACTCTTGCGCGAGCTTCAAGATGTCAATACAGATGTCAAGTTTGAGGAAGTGGGCGTTGTTCTTTCTATTGGTGATGGCGTTGCCCATATATATGGCCTTACCAATGTGACTGAAAACGAACTTATCGAATTTGAAAATGGTGTAATGGGGGTTGCCATGAACCTCGAGGAGGATAACGTGGGCGCAGTGTTGCTCGGATCTTCAGAGGGCATCAAAGAAGGTCAAAGTGTTAAACGAACCAATAAAGTTGCATCTATAGAGGTTTGTGATGGCATGTTGGGCCGTGTAATAGATCCTCTTGGAAATGCAATCGATGGTGGCAAGGCCATAGAAGGGAAAAAATATTTGATGCCATTGGACCGTAAAGCGCCAGGTGTCATATTCCGTCAGCCCGTAACGCAGGCTTTGCAAACAGGATTGAAGAGTGTCGACTCAATGATACCTATAGGCCGTGGACAGCGTGAATTGATTATTGGCGATCGCCAAACGGGTAAAACTGCTATTGCCATTGATACTATTATCAATCAAAAAGACAATTACGCTGCAGGCGACCCTGTATATTGCATATATGTAGCCATAGGTCAGAAAGCCTCAACAGTTGCCAATATCGTCAACACTTTGAAGCAGGCTGGCGCATTAGATTATACCATCATTGTCAGTGCCACTGCCGGTGAGCCAGCTGCTATGCAGTACTATGCGCCTTTTGCCGGTGCAGCCATTGGTGAGTACTTCCGAGATAGAGGTATGCACGCTTTGGTAGTTTATGATGATTTGTCAAAACAAGCTGTTGCCTACCGTGAGATTTCGTTGATACTTCGCCGTCCTTCTGGTCGTGAGGCTTATCCTGGTGATGTATTTTATTTGCATTCTCGTTTGTTGGAGCGTGCAGCCAAGATAAACAACCAGCAAGAGGTGGCTGAAAAAATGAATGACCTTCCCGAGTGTCTGAAAGGAGAGGTAAAGGGCGGAGGTTCTCTGACTGCTTTGCCTATTATCGAGACGCAGGCTGGTGATGTATCTGCCTATATTCCTACCAATGTGATTTCTATTACAGATGGTCAGATATACCTTGACTCCAACCTCTTCAACCAAGGATTCCGTCCAGCCATTGACGTTGGTATATCAGTAAGTCGTGTAGGTGGTTCGGCCCAGATTAAGAGTATGAAAAAAGTTGCTGGTACGCTAAAAATAGACCAAGCTCAATATCGCGAGTTAGAGGCTTTCGCTAAATTCTCTTCCGATATGGACCCCGTAACAGCAATGACAATCGATCGTGGTCGCAAAAACAATCAGTTGCTTATTCAGGCTCAATACAGCCCGATGCCGGTTGAAGAACAGGTTGCGGTATTGTATTGTGGTACTCATGGTTTGCTGAAGGACGTCAATATTGACAAGGTATGCAACTTCCAGGAAGCATTCCTCCAAGTTATGCGTTCACAGTATGCCGACTCTGTATTGGCAAAGCTTCGTGAAGGCAATCTTAGCAATGAGGTTTGCCAGACAATAGAGAAGGTGGCTGCCGACATTGCAGGACAATATAAAGCGTAAGTTATATGGCCTCACTTAAAGAAGTAAAAACACGAATAGCTTCTGTAAACAGCACACGTAAAATTACAAGTGCTATGAAGATGGTTGCTTCGTCCAAGCTCCATCGTGCGCAGCAAGCTATTGAAAGTATGCGGCCTTACGAGCGGCAACTTACTCGTATTATGTCCACGTTTGTAGGCAGTATGGAGGGTGAGGTTGACACAGCATATGCAGCCCAACGCGATGTAAAGCGTGTTGTTATTGTTTTGTTTACCTCAAACTCTTCGTTATGCGGCGGCTACAATGCCAATGCAGTAAAGGCTTTTGTAAAAAAGGTTGAAGAATATCGAATCCACGATATCGAGATTTGCAGAGTCTATGCAATGGGTAAAAAGGCTGCCGAGGCCGTTGGTAAACTCACGAATTTTGATTTGGTAGACAAGAGCGCGTTGTTAGACCATCCCTCATATCAAGAGGCTGCAAAGGTAGCCTCCGAACTAATGGATCTCTATGTTAAGGGTGATATTGATGAGGTTGATTTAATATATCATCATTTCAAAAGTGCTGGTACACAGATCCTGACAACGGAAACATTCTTGCCTATAGATCTGCACGCAGATTCAACAGAGGAAGGTGCTACCAACAATCTGAATTTTATAGTAGAGCCATCTATGGGTGATATTGTAAATCAGTTAATACCAAAGTCGCTCCATCTGAGGTTGTACACTGCTTTGTTAGACAGTCTAGCAAGCGAACATGCAGCGCGAGTGATAGCCATGCAGGTTGCAACAGATAATGCTGACGACCTGTTACGCGAACTGACACTTACCTACAATAAGACGCGTCAGCAGGCCATTACCAATGAACTGCTTGACATAGCAGGTGGAAGTGCAGCGCAGCAGTAAAATCGTGGAATATTGTTGCTGGCAAAACTTTTTATAAAAGTAAAAATTGGGATTGAACCCTCTTATGGGGTATCAGTCCCATTTTTGATTACCCGTTGGACTCGACAAAAGTTAATATTGAGCGAAGCCATGCATTTTACAGTCTTATATCATTTTTTCTGATGCCTTCACTCAGCATCTGTGCAGGCATAAACTCCTTCATGCTGTCGATAATGGTATTGAGCATTCGCTCTTTGACAAAATCTTTTCTGATGTATAGGGATATGCGTCTTTGAGAAAGATAATTTCCTTCTATTTTTCTAACATTCTTACGTTGTGCTTCGCTTAAGAAATCGAGGTGCATTTCGGGAATGATGGTGAATCCTCCATTTTCGTCCACGATACGAATCAAAGTCTCTATGCTGCCAGCCTCATAAATGTGTTGCCCTTTGCTTCTTGCTTTACAGAAGGAGAAGGCGCTATTGCGAAGGCATTGTGCTTCTTTCATAATCCACATATTCTCATGTTCCAGATTTTCTGGTTTGAACACGGGCAATTTACGCCAACAGTCTTCCGATAAATATACATAGAAGCGTTCTGTGTAAAGTGGAATTTCTAATACTCCTTTATTCAGAAGATCGGAGGCAGAAATTCCAGCATCTATTTCTCCATTTTGTAAGGCATTAAGCATATCTTCAGATTTTCTCTCTTGTATGGAGAGGCTTACTTCCGGGTATTTTTTTCTGTAATGCTTGATAAATTGGGGAAGAATGTAAGGAGCAATGGAAGGACCTACGGATAGAGACAAAGAATTGCCTATCTGATTCTTTTCTTCAGCAACGAGTTCTGTAATCTTCTCTGCCTCTATTAGCGTCTTTTGGGCCTGAATAATGATTTTCTTTCCTGCACTCGTCGGTGTAACCTGCTTGTTGGAGCGATCGAAGATGCGCACGTCGAGTTCATCTTCTAATTTCTGCAGCATGGTGCTGAGTGTAGGTTGGGAGATGTTACACGAATCAGCCGCCTTCGCAAAGTTACGAAAGCGGTTGATTGCTATGATATATTTGAGTTGTTGCAGATTCATCTTGTTTTGAGTCTACAGATTAATTGTGTCATGTTGCCCATTGGGCAGAACACGCACCAGGTTCTTGGCCGATAGATAATGGTGAGCAGTACGCCCACAATCAGTGAGGTGAGCATGATGCCATAGAGTCCGAAGGCAAACTGTGCCTTCCATGGCTCAATCTCCACGGGATAAGCCCAATGCCATGGCACGTTAAAGGTCCATAGCAGATGAATGGTCTGATGTAGATCTTCAGCACCTTTTGCAACCATTGTGGTGAGGATAATCATCTGAATGAAGAAGAACATGAAAAACAGTAGAAAACCATGGCGGAATAATTTAGATGAGAGCCATCTTGGTGCCACTTTCTTACGCGACCAACCCATGTTGTTCCCTATTTGCAAAAAGAGTTGTCCTCTGCCGCAATAGTTGTTGCAATATCCTTTACCGCCTCCAAATATAGCCATTATCAGCGGTATAAGAAAGCAGATGACTCCGAGCCATGCGAATACGATGTTGAAAAATCCGAGAGTAAAATATGTAGCTGATACGAGCCACATGTAGTCACTCCATTTCTTATTTCTCTGTTTTGCCATACGAGTCAAAATTAAGATGTTAAAACAGGGTGTCTTAATACTTTGTGCATCACTCCCGCCGGACAGTTCTTCTCGCAGATTCCACAGCCGATGCACTTGTCCTCATCTATTTGGGCATAGCATCCCTTGTAGATACTGATAGCATCCTTAGGACATACCTTAACGCAAACCCCGCATGCTACGCAGCGGTCTTGCTCATTAGTCGCTTTATATTTAGCCATGTCGTTGGGTGTAAGTATCTGAGATATAAGTCATTTATGGATACCATATTCTTCCAGAATCTCTTCTAAAAATTCAGATGCATCAGCTACGCAAAGAGGGCATTCGCGAAGTAGTTTTCCTGTGCCCACACCCTTGAGCAATTTGCATTGTGTGGCTCCATTGCGTTGTCTAAATTTATCCATGATTTGTCTCATTCCTTTGATTGACTTTGTCTTGTCCTGGGTGGCGAGTCCGAGTATGATGCCAGCTCCGACGAGGGCTCCGCAAGTTCCCTCCATATTACCCATACCTGCCGCAAAGGCATTGCCTGCATTCTTAATGTTTCCTTCGTCTATGCCAGTCAAGTCGTGGTATGTGCAGAGTACAGCTTGTGTGCAATTATGTGAACCACAACGTTTCCTTTCTGCTGCAATTTCTTTTCTTGTTTCCATAATGTTTTGCCCTTTTATTTATTGTTTTACGGGTACAAAAATAACGATTTTATAATAGATAAACCAAAAGATGTTAGCTATCTATCAATAGATAAAACCTATTATTGCTATACTCGGAAGTCTTACTATATACTTGAAAATATGAAACTGGACGGTAGACTATGCTCCTCCAAAATAATCTATTGTCTCATAGCAAGAGGGTATCAGCCTTCAAAAATAGAACACTGCCGTCTAACGTTAGTGTAGGCGGCAGTGCATAAAGAAAGTGTGTAAATAAAAAGTATCCTGCTGTAAGAATATCAGCGGTTTGTATGTAAAAGCGCAGATAAAATTGCTCAGATTTACCCTTCTCGGGGTAAAGGATTTGTACCTGCACTCAATTATTACACATCAAATAGCCTTATATGTTGGTAGGGCAATTTCATGTTCGATGTACAGGATTTTGTTATAAAATAATGTAGAGAAGCCAATGCGCTATTATGCCATGTTGTTGCATTGTTCTGCTAACGTGCGGCCAAGTTGGCGGGCACTCTGCAAATCATTCTCTGTAACGCCCTGCTTCCATTCAACGGGTGAGGAAACTAAGTGCATCTTTATCTTTTCGTTGTATGCCTCCATTGCCTTGACGGCCTGGCTGCTCCATGTAAAGCCACCAAATAAAGCCAATTCGTGCTGACCGACGTTGCGACCAGCAAGGCGGCGCATGAGATCGTCGACAACGGGGAATAGTCCGCCGTTGTAAGTAGGACTGCCAATGGCTAAAGCCTTGTAGCGGAAAATGTCGGCAAGCACCTGCGAAATGTCAGATACACTTAGGTTGTGCACAACAATCTTCTTCATTCCAGCCTCGGCCGCACCCTCACAGACAGCTTCCGCCATGCGTGCTGTGTTGCCATACATCGAGCCATAGCACACCACCAGTCCGTTCTCGGTCTGTCCGGTAGCAAGTCGTTGATAGGTGGCAATGGCCTGCGGTATTAGTTCTGTCCACACGGGCCCGTGTGTTGAACATATCATTTTAACAGGCACGTTGGCCAGTTTTTTGAGCCCAGCTTGCACAGGTGCACCGAATTTGCCTAAGATACACGCATAATAGCGTTCCATTTCGGACCAATATGGCGCTACCTCCATTTGTGTGTCAATCACGTGTCCATTCAACGCGCCAAAGCAACCAAAGGCGTCGCCTGAGAAAAGTGTGCCGTTTGTTGTGTCGAAAGTCATCATTGTTTCAGGCCAATGCAGCATGGGAGTCAGATAGAATTTGAGTTCATGATGCCCCAGGGTGAGTGTGTCGCCATCGGCCACACAAACATCGCCATCGGCGGTAGCATCATAAAAGCCCTGCACCATTTGCATGGTTTTTTTGTTCCCCACCAGCTTTATGCCAGGGTAGTACTTGCGTATCAGTGCTATTGACCCCGAGTGGTCGGGCTCCATATGGTTGATAATCAAATAGTCGATAGGCCGGTCTGCGATAACAGTCTTGATCTTTTCGATGTATTCGCCAAAAAATGCAACGTCAACTGTATCAACCAAAGCTATTGCATCATGGTCAACTATAAGATAAGAGTTGTATGAGACTCCATAGGGTAATGGCCATAGGCCCTCAAATCGATGTTTGGTGCGATCGTTTACACCAACGTAGTATACATTGTCGTTTATGCGCATAGTAAATATATAAGTAGGTGTTCAATTTTATTTTATGGTAGGCAGGTGCTATTTCTACACGACGGGCACTCTCTTGGGTGCATCTGTTATAGTGCAAACCGAGAGCAGAGAGTCAAGCTTGCTTGAACTTTATGCCGAGGTGTAGCCTGTCTTATGCAAAGATAGTGCAAACCGAGAGCAGAGAGTCAAGCTTGCTTGAACTTTATGCCGAGGTGTAGCCTGTCTTATGCAAAGATAGTGCAAACCGAGAGCAGAGAGTCAAGCTTGCTTGAACTTTATGCCGAGGTGTAGCCTATCTTATGCAAAGATACAAAACGACTTTTACATTTTGTGCATCAAGCGTTGGCTATGTCGTGGCAAATGCCGAAATTAGCAAACGAAAAGAGTTATTATTTACATTTTAGTAACGTTAATCCCTGGCTGAACTTTGTTGGCAGAGGACGCAGACGGCCCGAAGTGCAAGGTGATATATGAGAATATGGAAACAGATAAAAAGCATATTGAGGTTGTGGCGGCTGTAATAGTAAGCGGTCGCAAGGTCTTTGCCACTCAGCGAGGTTATGGCGAATGGAAGGATTGGTGGGAATTTCCTGGTGGCAAGGTCAAAGTAGGCGAGGCCTTGTCCGATGCTTTGCAACGCGAGATAAACGAGGAACTTGCTACCGAGGTCAATGTAGGTGCCGAGTTAGCCTGTGTGCAATATGACTATCCGCGTTTCAGGTTGACCATGCACTGCTTTGTTTGTACATTTGCGGGGAATTCCCCTATATTGTTAGAGCACGAGTCAGCCTGTTGGCTCAGTGCAGATAATCTGCACGATTTGAAGTGGTTGCCTGCTGATGCTGCGATACTGAACAAGGTGGCGCACTTGTTGCAACAAATTGAAGAATAAAAGCGTGTCCTACGAAACAATAACAATACAAGTAAGTATATATGTGGTATAGAGACGTTCAATACAAGTTGTTGAATATCACTTGTTCGTTTCAATACTACAAACTTAAATCTACAAAATGAAACTTCACGAGGGTGTATACGAAAATCTAATAACCGGTCAATTACAAGCATCTGTGAACCAAGTCACCGATGAGGGACTTAGGGCAATACCAATCCGTTTTATTAATCATATCTGCTCGCGTGACGACAGACCTATGAGCATCGATTGGCGTATGCACCAACCCATACTTCCACAATTTGTAAGTGCTGTATAGAATTAAATGGCTTGAAATCATAAAATCAATATTATTATGTATACAGATAACCTTTCAGTTGCTAAACGAACAATAGTCGGTGTGCAATTTTTGTTCGTGGCATTTGGTGCAACAGTGCTTGTACCGCTGCTTATTGGCATCAATCCTGCTACGGCTTTGTTCACAGCAGGCTTGGGCACGTTTTTATTCCACATAATAACAAAGGGCAAAGTACCGATATTTCTCGGTAGCTCGTTTGCATTTATAGCGCCTATTATGGCTGCAACAAAGCAATGGGGCTTGCCTGGTACTTTGGCCGGTTTGACATCAGTGTCGTTAGTTTACTTTGCGATGAGTGCGTTGGTAAAATGGCAAGGAAGGAAATTGCTTGACCGTATATTTCCGCCAGTGGTGGTTGGTCCTGTCATAATATTGATAGGTCTGTCTTTGTCTGGCAGTGCTGTGAATATGGCAAAGGATTGTTGGGTATTGGCTTTTGCGTCTCTGTTAACAGCAGTAGGTGTATTGACATTTTGTAAAGGCATGATGAGGTTGGTGCCGATTATAAGCGGTGTGATTGTAGGCTATATCGTTGCGGTTTGCATGGGCAAAGTGGATTTTAGCGGTGTGGCCTCGGCTTCATGGATAGCCTGTCCTGTGACTTTTGACACACTGAAGCATTTTGAATGGAGTCCTTTCCTGTACATGATTCCTGTAGCAATAGCACCTGTAATTGAACATATAGGCGATGTTTATGCTGTTGGTGCTGTTGCGCAGAAGGATTTTGTAAAGGAACCAGGTTTACATCGCACAATGTTGGGAGATGGCGTGGCTTGTCTGACCTCTGCTGTATTGGGCGGCCCGCCCGAAACAACATATTCAGAGGTAACGGGAGCAATGTCTATTACTAAAATTACGAGTCCTGCTGTGATAAGAGTTTCAGCTGCAACAGCAATATGCTTTTCGATTGTCGGAAAGTTGAGCGCCTTGTTACAAAGCATACCGCAGGCCGTTTTGGGCGGAATTATGTTGTTACTTTTTGGAACGATAGCCAGTGTCGGTGTGCAAAATCTTATTCAGCGTAAGGTAAATATGAGTGATACGCGTAACGTTATCATTGTATCAATTATGCTGACAATGGGATTAGGTGGTGCCGTGCTATCCTCTGGCAATTTTGCAGTGTCTGGCATTGGCCTTTCTGCGATAATTGGTGTCATACTTAATTTGATCCTGCCCAAAGAAAAAAGCGAAAAACATGATGAAGCTACGAAATGATTAGTCCCTTTAAGAAATAAGACGAACGTGTAATATTATAAAGTAACTCAAACGCAAATGAAACTATTAAATGCTTTACTTGCAACAGCAGTGCTATTGAGCGCTTGCCAAGCAGAACAAGACGGCGAACTGCAAATAAGCGGCAGCAAGTCAGACTTCAGTCAAACGACAATTAGCAACAGTACGAATGGTGTGGCCTTTCCCGAGCCTGATGCTTCGGTGGCATTTGGCTCAAACACAGCGCAAGCCGTGTGGCAAATACTGCAAAAGGTAGATCCGAAACAAGCCACGGTAATGGGCGAAACACAGATCAGCGATGCGCAATTTGCTGAGATCAAGACCTTTGTAGATACTAATTTGAAGGACGAAACAGATTATAAAACGTATCTCAACATCTTTCAGTGGATTGTAAAGAATGTAACATACGCTGGCAATGGTGATGCGTATTTAGACCCTTATGATGTGTTCAAGTACAAGCGTTGTATTTGCCAGGGATATGCTAATTTGCTCAAAACGATGTGTCTCACTCAGGGCATACCCTGTTTTGTAGCAAATGGTTGGCTCAGCACAATAGGTGGTCATGCGTGGAATTATGTCTACGCGGGTGGTGATTGGTATGTTAGTGACCCTACAAATGACCATGATTACAAGGCTGCTAACGTTGATGCTTATAAGAACGAACTAATACCGCTACGTATGGATTTTTCGCTTTTTGAAGATGGCGCATGTGTTTATAATTTCCTGAATGGTGCGCTAAATGTTTCAGAAGTCAAGAATACCGATGCTTCCGTTGTAACGATCCCCTATAGTATAAACGGATTGCGAGTGACTTCATTCCAACCAAATGTAAAACTACCGGAGAATGTTTCAACGCTTATAATAGGTGCGAACATCTCCACATTTGGTGATAGTCCGTCAAGTTTGAATTGGGCTTGTGGCAATTTGGAAGAAGTTGTGGTAGATCCGCGTAATAATGATTTTGACTCATACAAGGGCGTGGTATACCTGCGAGCTAATGACGCGTACCCTTATTTTATTCCGGCTGGTATCCGACGGATAGAGTTGCGTCCGATGAAGGTAATGGATAAAAACGTGATAACCATGCTTGATAAACTTGAAGAGATTGTAATAGCCGATGGTACGGAACGCATAGAAGACTATGCTGTGGAGAATTGTCCGAATTTGAGACGTGTGTATGTGCCAAGTTCGGTAACTTATATCTCGTCTGATGCGTTCTCAAAGTGTGGAGACTATGAAATCATTCGTACGACGACTGGCATACACAATGTGAGATTATAAGTAGGTATTCAAATTTAGTTGACATGAATTGGCTAATACTGAGCATGATTATGTAAACTAATATTGAAGACTTGCTTAATATGTGTGCAGCGTATTAAAAAAGCAGTTGGTAGAAGGTTGTCATTTGACAGACAGCCTTTTACCAACTGCTTTTTATAGTTCCCATTTAACTCCTATGGCGAGCGAAAGCGTTTCGCGCCATGGAAAATTCTTGTTAGTGGCTTTTGACACAATGTACAGGTCGCATGATGAGATTTCGTAATATACTAACACTGCTTGATGAAACAGACGCTTTCGTTTGGGAATGTTGTAACGCAATCTCTGTCCTAAGAATACATTGGAACGTATCTTTGTCGAAAATCCGTAATAGTGCTTCGGGTAGCGTGAGGGCTGATGTTTCCAAAAGTCTTCACCTGAAATGGTGTTAAAGAATATGCCGGTTGTTAGTGGTTCAATCTCCCATCTGGAGCTGATTTTGCAATGCCACGGAATATAACGCTCCTTTATGGTGAATGTCATGTGTGCTGTTTCGGAATGATATTTCGGCAAAAAGCCTAACAGTAAATCGGTTTCCCAATGATGGTTTCTGCCATAGCGCCAACCCGCTCCCGCACTGAACATGCCAATGCTGCCAGCGTATTGAACGGTAGCTTGATTTGGAATAAGTTTGTTCCACCTTTTTATATATCTTTCATGGCGTAATTCGTACAGTGAGGGTGATTGTGCCTTTATGGTGTCATTACTTTGTGCGTAGGTGGTGGCACACATTAAAATACTGCATGCGAACATGAGTATGATTATGTGCAAGAGATGTTTAATATCGAACGACTTCGTAATCATAGTTTCCGCCTTTTATTGTGAAAATCAAATATTCGCGTGTTTTTGCAGAGCCGCATTCAAAATAATTCATACCGTCGCCAAAGATGTCGTTAACGGTGCGATGGTGACCGTGTCCGCATAAGCAGAATAAAAGTTGAGGGTATTTTGATATTTCATATTCAAACACGTCGGCTACATTGTTGTTGAATTGGTCGGAATGTGGCATAGCATGCATGGCCACGATGGTATTTGTTATATGAGGTGAAATGTAGATTTGGTCATCGCGTATAAAGGTAAAATCAGGAATGGCAGTTGAGTAGTCGTATTCGAAAGCATTCGTGTTGAGGCATACGAAATGCGTTTTTCCTGCATCGAAAGTGAAATTAGGATTGCCAAAGATATAACGGAAAGTGTCGCCTCCTGTTCCTAAGCAGTCGTGGTTGCCCAAGATGACGACATATGGTATATGTAATTTTTGTAGAATGTCACGTTGTAGGGTAAATTCTTTGGTTACGCCAAAATCTGAGATGTCGCCACAGTGTATGACAAAGTCGATGTCCGTCCTGTTATTTATGCTTGATACAGCATCTTTGGTTTCGTCATACCATCTTTGTGTATCACTTATAACCGCAAATTTTATGGAACTACGGTTTGCGCATTGTTGTTTGATACGTTCACAATTCTGCTGATTGATGTTGTGCACACCATCAATTTTTGTGTCGTATGGGTGATAGTCTATCATGTCGCAAGCTACCATCAGGCTGCAACAAATGGCCAATATGCCGTCTTTTAATAAGTGCTGTATCATGTGTAGCAAGTAGTGTATGTATTTTTGGGGTTGCTAAGATCTTTACAAAAATACTTGAATTCGGCATATAGCTGTTGTCCTATATTTCTTATAGATTGCCTGATGGCGTGTTTAAGAACATCTTTGTGGTATTATAGTATAAGGATTGATGGAAATGCTCTTATAGGTTTTGCGTGAAAAAATACAGAGGCAATAGATATGCACCTGGCTTCACCACTTTTTGTGCCATTGAATAGCGCACCCAGGGTGTCGCTTCGCTTGCCATGGACTATAGAATTCATTGGGCCCGTATGAGTTAAATACGAAACTTGAGTTATCTTATAACGGTCGTTCAACATGCTTACTATGTTCGAAGTAAACATGTATATCGGTCGTTCATCATGCTTACTACGTTCGAAGTAAACATGTATATCAGTCGTTCAACATGCTTACTATGGTTGATGTGGCATGACTTAGGCTCGGTTATGTGCTCTCATCACTCCCACACGTGCATCACCTTTTCTTTTGACAACGGTCGATCACCGCCGTTATTCGAAGCGCACTTGCTAAATCCGAAAGTTGAGTAATTTATAAAAGGACCAAGACGAGAAACCTGCGCTTGGGACTTTTACCATACTACAACAACTTACACGCCGAGCATCTTACATCTTACACAAACATGTTGCAATTCATTGGTTATCAATACTTTACTTGGTGTAAGATACTACAAATTCCACCTACACACAACCTACATACCCCACATGCTGCTACACGGCACAAGCACGGGAGGGTGATATCTCGGCATAGGGGAGCAGAAAAGTCTGTTGCTCCGACATATTGTCCTACGTCCCTGTGGCGTAAAATCTACTGCATACATCCAAACCGACTGCGAGGCAGCGGGGTGGTGTGTGTAAGATGTATGTAGGGGAGTGTATGATACTTTGAACTTATCTTACACTCTTGAATTTTCTGAATATCAGCATGTTACGCATTAAAAGTGTAAGATGGCAGTGAAATCACACGCTTTCTTTTACAAGTGGGCTGACGGGGAGTGGGCAAACTATAGTATAAGGATTGACGGAAATGCTCTGTAGGTTCTGCGTGAGGAAAAAATATAGGGGCAATAGATATGCATGATTGTTGCATGTGCTATTGGCATGCAGCAATAAATGCGTATCTATTGCCCCTTGATATGTAATGTAATAGGGAAAATATGTGTTTGCCCGTTCTTTAGAACAAGAAGTTGCGGAAGTCGTTGAATATGGCAAAGGCCATGAGCAAGAGCAACAATGTCATGCCGATTGCTTGGGCGCGCTCCATAAACTTGTCGCTTGGCTTGCGACGTGTAATGACTTCGATGATGAGGAAAAATACATGTCCACCATCAAGCGCTGGTATTGGCAGTATGTTCATAAAGGCGAGCATGAGAGAAATGAATGCCGTAAGTTCCCAAAAACGGCACCAATCCCATGTTGTGGGGAACAGACTGCCTATTGCGCCAAACGAGCCTACGCTCTTTGCACCATCGGCAGTAAACAGATATTTGAGGTCGTCAACGTAGCCTGCCAATACTTCCCACCCGTGTGCGAAACCTGCCGGTATGCTTTGGAGGGCAGTGTAGTGGCGTGTTATACTCTTATAATCGTTTGTCAGGGGGTTGTACCAGCCAATGCCGAGTGTGTAATCGGCGTTAAGTGTCACATGTAGTGTGTCGGGTGGTGTGGTGGCACGTTGTACGACGAGTGTGGCATTGCGTAACGCCACGCTATCCTTGTGTGTGGCTACGGCCAGCATGTCGGTCAGTTTTCCGCGTATGGTGTTGAAGTCATTGACGGTTGTAAAGCTTTGACCGTTAAACGAGGTGATGCGGTCGCCTGGTCTGATGCCAGCTTTGGCCGCGGGGCTGTTGGGTATGACGCTATCGACAAGTGAGGGTACGAGAGGCTCGATAAAACGGGGCTGTTGTTTGATCATTTCGAGCATGTTAAGTTGCCCGGGCATATGAATACTTATTTCCTTGTCGCCTCGTAATACTGTTGCGCACTTTGCCTCGCTTAGCACACGGTAGACGCTGCCGTCGAACTTTGTAAATGTTTTACCGTCAGCCCCCAATAATATGTCGCCATCGCGGAAGCCCATGCTCTTGGCTTGATTGCTGAATTTGAAACCATGTGTCATGTTACGCATGGGGACATAGGTCTCGCCCCAGGTGTATAATACGGCGGCGTAGATAACGAAGGCTACTATAAAATTGACTAATACGCCGCCAATCATGATGAAGAGGCGTTGCCAGGCGGGTTTTGCACGAAATTCCCACGGCTTAACGGGTTGCTTCATTTGTGCGGTGTCCATAGATTCGTCAATCATACCCGCAATCTTAACATAACCGCCGAGTGGCAACCACCCCAAAGCGTAGGTTGTGTCGCTGTGGCGGGGTTTGAATTTGAACAGAGTTAACCAGGGGTCGAAGAACAAACAGAATTTTTCGACACGCACCTTGAATAGTTTGGCAAAGAAGAAATGTCCGCCTTCGTGTAATATGATGAGCAGCGAGAAACAGAGTATGAGTTGTAATGCTCTGATAAAAAATACTTCCACTGTAGTTTGAGTTTTTTAGTTTTGATATGAGTGTGTTGGGTTTAACGACAAATATTGTTTTGGAAAGCAAATCATGTAGGTCGCCCCCGTTGTAATATTTATTTAGTAGGTCGGTCTAACTTTAATGGTTCGATATAATGCTTTCGGTAATTTGTCTTGTTATTGCGTCTGTTTGAAACAGATCGTCAAGCGTTGGCTGTGGTATAAAGTCAACTTGTTCCATAGCCTGTGCTATGATTTGGGGAATTTGCAAGAACGAAATTCTTTCGTTACGAAATGCAGCATTGGTTATTTCGCCTGCGGCGTTGAGTATGCATGGCATATTCCCCTTGCGTTCAATGGCATCGTAGGCCAACTGGAGGCACGGGAAACGTTGCGCGTCGGGCTGCTCGAAATGTAAGGTGCCAATCTCGAACAAATTGAGGCGTTTGCCTTGCAATGGCAGACGATATGGAAAGCTGAATGCGTATTGTATAGGCAAACGCATGTCGGGTGTGCCAAGCTGGGCTATGACGGCACCATCGTTAAACTCGATGGCTGAATGTATGATACTTTCGGGGTGGATGACAATTTGTATGTCGTGTGGCTTGACGTTGTACAACCAATGGGCTTCGATCATTTCAAAGCCTTTATTCAGCATGGTGGCAGAGTCTATGGTGATTTTTGCGCCCATCTTCCAATTGGGGTGCTGCAACGCTTGTTTGGCTGTGACAGTGGCAAGTTGTGCCAGTGTACTGTTTCGGAACGGGCCGCCAGATGCGGTGAGCAAAATGCGTTTGATGGGATTGCAGGCTTCGCCATTGAGGCATTGAAATATAGCAGAGTGTTCGCTGTCGACTGGCAGTATGGGCACTTTGTGTGTAGTGCACAAGGTGCTGATGATTTGTCCTGCTACCACGAGTGTCTCTTTGTTGGCTAACGCTATGGCTTTGCCGGCTTTGATTGCAGCAATGGTGGGACGCAAACCTGCAAAACCTACCATAGCGGTGAGCACCATGTCTATTTGTGTGCTCTCAACCACTTGACACAGGGCATCGGGACCTGCGTATACTTTTATAGGTAGATCGGACAGTGCTTGAGATACTGTAGTGTATTTATCTTCGTTGGCAATGACTACTGTATCGGGCTTGAACTCGCGTGCCTGCTTTATTAACAGCTCTGCGTTACTGCCGGCAGTGAGGGTGTGTGCTTGAAATTGGTCGGGATGCTGCTTGATAACATCAAGCGCTTGCGTGCCTATTGAACCTGTCGATCCCAGTATGGCTATTTTTTTCATGTGATGGGGTATGTGGTCAAGGATTACGCGATGAGGTGTAATTTGTTAACAGTAAAAACAGGGTAGAGAATTGGGGGTTATCAAGACAGGATAGTGTCTGAAAAGGTACAAGTCTTTGTTTCCTATCCCCCTTTTTCCCTATTCCTCTTGTTGCGTTGTAGTGGTGTTATTTTATAAAGTACGCAATAAGTAAATGCTCGCGTGTCTCTTAGTTTGCACCGTCATCATTAAGTGACAGCAGCTCTTGGGGAATGTGCAATTGTAGAACACGTTGGCGCAAGTCGAAGTTTATAAGGAAATCGTCGTGATATGGTATTAACAAGTCCTTTCCGTCTTGGGTGGTGATGGTAAGCAGTGTGTTGGCCGAAGAGTCGTCCACATGCGTGATTGTGCCAATCATTTGGTTGGCATGGTCGTAGACGGTGTACCCTGTGAGTGCTTTGTATGATGAAAGACTCGTATCTGTATCGGTTTGTGATATGTGTGATTTGGGATAGTATACGGCATGCCCTACGAGTTGGCGTGCATGTGCTTCATTATCAATGTCTTCGAACTTGATAATGACAGTGTCGTCGTTTTTGAAACGATATTCCTCCCAAAAGAAAGGTACGAGTATACCGTCCATGTCAAGTACGAGGTAGGGGGCTGTTCCGCGGTCGAAGCAGTCGTCTGTAAACGACATTTCAACTTCGCCTCGCAGTCCGCGATGCTTTGCTATGTAGCCTATTTTGAAAACTTCGTTGTGGCGAATCATGTTCAGGTTAATCTTCACTACTAATATTTGCGTTGTGCTTGGTTGGTGTCATACGCGCTGTATGTGTGCACCGAGTTGGTTGAGTCTTTCCTCAATGCACTCGTATCCGCGATCTATCTGCTCAACGTTGTCTATCTTGCTCGTTCCATCGGCACTAAGGGCTGCAATGAGCAAGGCAATGCCTGCTCGAATGTCGGGCGATACCATGCGGCGTCCGCGCAGCTTAATTTTGTGGTCGTGGCCGACCACCACAGCACGGTGGGGGTCGCATAATATGATTTGGGCTCCCATTTCGATGAGTTTATCAACAAAGAAGAGTCTGCTTTCAAACATCTTTTGATGGAATAACACCGTACCGCGTGCTTGAGTGGCCACGACGATTAGTACGCTCAAAAGGTCGGGCGTGAGTCCGGGCCAGGGGGCATCAGCCAGCGTCATGAATGATCCATCGATGAATGACTCTATTTGATAGTGCTTTTGAGCGGGTATCAGAATATCATCACCCTTTATGTAGAGTTTGATACCTAAACGTCGGAAAGATTCGGGAATGATGCCAAGTTGTTTGACGCCAGCCTGTCGTATAATTAATCCGTCGCCTACCATGGCTCCCATGCCAATGAAAGAGCCAATCTCAATCATGTCAGGTAGTATACGGTGTGTTGCCGTGTGCAACTCGTTGACACCGACTATGGTGAGCAGGTTTGAGGCAATGCCCGAAATGCGTGCCCCCATTTGATTGAGCAAGTGGCATAATTGTTGTATGTATGGCTCGCATGCAGCATTGTAGATGGTTGTTGTGCCCTTGGCCAAGACTGCTGCCATTATGATATTGGCGGTGCCGGTAATAGAGGCCTCGTCTAACAGCATGTATGTACCTTTAAGCTTGGGTGCTTCGATGTGGTATGTGCCGCCGTCTTCGTCGTAGAAAAAACGTGCACCAAGCTTTTGTAAGCCGTAAAAATGCGTATCGAGCCGTCTGCGACCGATTTTGTCGCCTCCGGGCTTGGCAATGGTAGCCTTTCCAAACCGGGCAACGAGTGGTCCTATGAGAAGAACCGAACCACGAAGACGTGAGCAACGTTCTAAAAATTCAGGGCTCAGCAGATAGTCGAGGTTAATGTGTGCTGCACAAAATGTGCAATCCCCCTTGCCATTCCATTGAGTGGTGACGCCCATTTGCTCGAGCAGTGCTATTAGGTTGTTAACGTCCAGTATGTTGGGAATGTTTTGTATGCGGACACTCTCTTGGGTTAGCAACGTTGCACATATCACTTGAAGAGCTTCGTTTTTAGCGCCCTGTGGTGTTATCTCGCCCTTTAAGCGATGTCCTCCCTCAATGATAAACGTACTCATATATGTTGTGTAGCTTTAATATCGTTTTTAATATAGGTGGCATGTGTGCTTGCCTGACTGTTTGGGCTTGTTTGGTTTGATTATGGCCCATGTTAGCAAATGATTTGCTTAGAACATACCTTTGTTCTTTCTCGTGCGGAAGCGGTTCTCGCCAATTTGCATCAATTCGTTTCCGGGGATTGAGAAATCGGGTTGAATCTCTCCTTCGGTGTAGAAACTGATATCACGTGCGACTTTTGTGTCTTGTACGCCATCTCCCTTCCAGTCGGCAAGGTTGCGTTTCATGCGGTTTGCAATAAGCCGTATAAGCTCATCGCGTTCGGGGCCATCAGCAGTTTGTTTTAGTTGTGAGATGGCTCTTTCTAACAGACGGCCATAATGACGGAAGCGTATATTCCCTTTGGGATATGACAGTTTTTCAGGCTTAACACGTTCGCCCTTATGCTCGGTTATTTCGAATGGATAGTCAATGTCCAATTGATAGTTTGCAATATAGGCTAAGTGATCCCATATCTTATGCTGATAGTCAGGAACGTCCTTCATTTTGGGGTTGAGCCCTATCATTACATTGGCAATGGCTTCGGCATATAGCTGTCGTTCGTCTTTATCTTTTATTGTAATGGCATATTCTATCATGTTTTGAACAAGCCTTCCATACTCTGGCAATTTTAGAGTGGCACGAGTTGAATTATATTCAAGCGTCTCGTGCGTAGTAGGGTGGGGCATGCTATACTCTGTAGTGTTGTTTGCCGTCATGTCTTTAATGATGAAGATAGTCTAAATGTGTGATGTGCTTTTTTCAGAGCAATTTCTTGCTTTTCGTTGCCACAAATTCTTTGAGATAGAACGGTTCAAAGTATGCAACATCTTCAAATTGTTCCTTGGCCATGGCCATTTCTGCTAATGGTATCATGTTCTTTGCCCGGGGAACGATATTCTTAATAAAATGTGCATTGGGGTGTTGTATAGTTTCAACACATTTATCTGCGCCATTCCCCATGAAGTATATCGGTTGCTTGTCAAGGTAATCTTTGAACGAATCGGAGTCAATTACCAGTGCCTGAGTCTGTACGACCTCGTTTAGTGCACGGTCGTAGAGCGCGCAATATACCTCCATACGCCGGGCATCAATCATAGGGCATAACAGGGTGTCTTCGGGCAGTTCTTCGTGTCCTAAAAGAATGGGCACAGTAAGTAACTTGAGTGTCGGCACCGATAAAAGCTTGGCGTCACGACCATAGGCTACGCCTTTTGCTTCGGACACGCCTATGCGCAATCCAGTATATGACCCAGGCCCTTTGCTAATGGCAATGGCATCGATTGGAATAGCATGGCTGTCGGCAAATGATACCGCATTTTTTACATATCCGGCAAGGACTTGTGCATGAGAAGGACCTTCCATGTTAACGTCCTCATATAAGCAAACGCCATCTTGTGAAAGGGCTACCGAGCACACGTTTGTTGAGGTCTCAATATTTAGTATACAAGACATGATCTGGTATAATTTATTCTTTTTTTATTACGCAGATTGTTAACAATGCTTGATGATGGGCTGTTTCATATCTGCAGTTGTGTTATATCTCATGCAAACTTACGCAAAATCATTGAGAAAAGGTGCATTTATTGCAGATAAGTAGGTGTTCAAAATTATTTTTACATTGAAAGTGCATTATCGGGGCGCAGATGTTCCCTTCGGGTGAGGGAGCATAGCGGGCTATGTGACCGAGGCCGAAGGGGACAGATGCGTCTCGAGAATGTGCTTTCAATGTGAAAATGGCACCTGCTGATTGTATAAAATAATTTTGAACACCTACTTATATTGCTTTAAGCAAGGTACGCTTTATCACAAACACTCTCGAATTTATAAAAAAAGCGCGTGCAACAAATTATATTCATTTGTTGCACGCGCTTAAATTTGTTGTATCAACTTGTTATTGTTGGGGCGTAAACAGGTAATTGAAAAACCTATAGTTTGTCACTTGTTCTTGTGGCGGTTGGCGCGTCGTTGGCGGATTTCAGCTTTCTTCTTCGCTGATCCTGAACCATGCAGGCCTGTAATATAAGTTTTCTTCTTAGCCTTTGTTTTAACCTTTGCCTCAGCCGTGGCTTTTTTAAGTTTGGCTCCCTTAAAGGTTATCCCCGACATCATGGCTTGCGTAATCTCGTCGTCAGACGCTTTGCGTGTAGTAGTCATTGTCGAGTTGAGGCTTAGTGGTGGAAAAGGCGTATGCCAGTGAATGCCATGGTCATGCCGTATTTGTTGCATGTAGCTATAACATGGTCGTCACGTACGCTGCCGCCAGCTTGTGCAACATATTGTACACCGCTTTTGTGGGCGCGTTCAATATTGTCGCCAAATGGGAAGAATGCATCTGACCCCAACGACACCTCGGTGTTCTGTGCAATCCAGGCTTTTTTCTCCTCCATGGTTAGTACTTCTGGCTTTTCGGTGAAGAACTGTTGCCATGTGCCATCAGCCAGTACGTCGTCGTGGTCTTCAGAAATGTATATGTCAATGGTGTTGTCACGATCGGCACGTCGGATCTTTTCCACCCAAGGCAAGTTCATCACCTTAGGGTGCTGGCGCAGCCACCAAATATCGGCTTTGTTGCCAGCCAGTCTGGTACAATGAATGCGGCTTTGCTGTCCGGCACCAATGCCAATGGCTTGTCCGTCTTTAACATAGCAAACAGAGTTTGATTGGGTGTATTTGAGCGTGATGAGCGCGATCTTAAGATCTCGTTTCGCTTCTTCGCTAAAGTTCTTGCTATCCGTTGGGATATTTTCAAAAAGGCTGTCGCTTGTAAGGTCTACTTCATTACGTCCCTGCTCAAATGTTACGCCAAATACTTGTTTGTGTTCAATAGGGGCAGGCTTGTAACTCGGGTCTACTTTTAAGATAACGTATGTACCCTTTCGCTTTGCACGTAATATTTCGAGCGCTTCAGGTGTGTAGTCTGGTGCGATGATACCATCACTGACTTCTCTTTTGATTATAAGCGCTGTTGCTTTGTCACAAGTGTCAGATAATGAAATAAAATCGCCATACGAAGACATTCTGTCGGCGCCGCGTGCACGTGCATAGGCTGTGGCGATAGGCGAGAGAGGTTCGCTAATGTCATCAACGAAGTATATCTTTTTGAGTGTTTCACTCATAGGTATTCCGACCGCAGCACCAGCTGGCGAAACGTGTTTGAATGAAGTAGCAGCAGGAATGCCTGTTGCAGCCTTAAGTTCGCGAACAAGTTGCCAACCATTAAGTGCATCAAGAAAATTGATGTATCCTGGGCGTCCACCCAACACTTCGATGGGGAGTTCGCCCTGTTCCATGTATATGCGGGCTGGTTTTTGGTTGGGGTTGCAACCGTACTTGAGAGAAAGCTCTTTCATAAGTTTTATATTGTTTGTTTTGGTGTTGATTGTATGTTCAACCGTATTTGTATACCTGTATCAGGCTTCGATAATGCCTTGCTCAAGCCATTCCTTAATTATGCTGTTGGCATCGTTAAGTGCCTCTTGCTCGCTCACTTCGTAATTTTCGCACAATAAGGTGGCAAGTGTAGTGGCATCAAAGTCTTTGTCGGTAATTGACTGCCACAAATAGGCAGCACTTTCATTGAGAGCGATCATTTGGTTAAAGTCTACATTCTCAATGCCTGTAGCCATAATAACCTTTTCGCCACAGATGTCACGTAGCTCAAATCCTTTTTTGATTTTCATAAATAGCGGTATGGTTGTGTTGTGAGGTGAATACTTATAAATTGAATGGCAATCTGCGGTATATGCCAAGTAGTATACGTCTGAATGGTGTGAGGAACAGCCATATATTGCTGTATAACTTCCATTTCATGCCGTCAACGGTGTCTGGCTTGGATCTGCCTTTTCTATAGAAAGCGGTGGCAATGCCCACCACGTCAGTGTCGAGACAATGCTCAACACCCTGTATGTTGCCGTCGCCGCGCAGCGTTAATTGATTATCTGTGCGGTCAATAACACGGTGTAAAACATATTTCTTCGTCGCAATTTCGGCCAACACGACATCGTTCTCCTTGATAGATTCGGCGGGAGTCTGCTCAATTTTCACAATATCGCGCTCGTTTTCTAAGAATGGCCGCATACTGTAGCCCTTTACTCTGAAAGTTGCGCTATGCCCTTTGTCAAGCATGCGTTTAATTTCGGCAATGAGTACGTCATTCGGAACTTGTATCTTGCGCGTTTCCATTTTAGTGTTTAGATATTGTTTGGTAGCTGAGTTTGGCTGCTTCCTCGTCAGCTCTGCATTTCAGATAATATACAGCAACCTTTTTTGCAACGGCTTCGGCCGTGTGCATGATGTGTGCGTACGATGGTTTGTCCCATATCATAGTGGAGCACGACGATATTATCGATGCAAAAGCTTTCAATGGCGATTCCTTAGCAATGATATTTTGCGGGTGTTGCTCCAGGCGTACAAAAGCGCCTATGGGATACCGCAAATTTCTATAGCATGGCGTTTTGCCACTCCAGGGCGTGCCATAGACAATAATTTCGTCTTCACCTTTGACGCGTACAGCAGGGTTGTCGTCGTTTAGCAGGTCAGATCCTTGTATGTATGTGCGCCACAGGCTTGAATGTGTGCTCTTGCCTGTGCCACTTTTACCTAAGAACAGGTAGCCATAGCCGTTGTTTATAGTTACAGACGAGTGCATCAGCAGCGTGTCGTAGTATGCGGCTGAAAAGGCAAAGGCTATCATCATGGCGTTTCCAAGTCCAAATTGTTGGTCACTTTCATTGCCGAAGAGCGAAATCTCGCATTTGCTAAAATCGTTGTTCGCAATCATGGCCGAAGCCAAGTGCCCCTCGATTGTGCTTATGATGATTTTGTAACCAGTGTTGTACTTATATATGCCATGGTTTGTGCCTCCGCAATCAAACTGGCCGAGTTCTTCACCTTCCGGCTCTGCGCTAACGCGTCCGTTCTCGACGAAGGCGTTAAGCATGATTTTGCCGTCTGCCTCGTCAATGTTAAATGGCGCGTATGACGGTAAAAGCCTTTTTAAGATCTGTGCTTGTGGCGCGTGTAGTGCAAAACACAAATCCGCCACCTTGAAGAGTAATGTTTCCAATGTATTAAAAATATATGTTAGCAGCGTTGAATCATTGTATCTTTGACAAACTGAATGTTGACAATGGAATTTCAACTAACGTGCTGTGCTTATCTTTGTTCGTATTGCGTCGTATCTTAATGTATGTCTTTTCTAATTTTTCTTTGCTTTTATTGAAAAATATGGCACACGTGTGTATTCCTTTATACTGATTATCAAGGAAATACTTAAAGTTGTTAGCGTAAAACTTGCGGTCGGTTAAGAACTTCGTCTTTGGGTCGATATTAGCACTGTCGAGCTCCTCTACGGTTGATAAGTAAATGATAGAATCATTAAAACAAGTGCCGTATGCAAAGGCGTACACCGTTTCGCTCTTTCTGTTCCCTGCTTGCATGTTTGCGCAAAAGGCAAATAGTATAATCAGAACGGCTGATATCGTTTGTGCAATTTTACTCATGTGCTTCGTTTTCAATATTGATAAGATATGTTTATGTGGCAAAGTTACTTATTTTATTTGACAAATGCGCCTCTTTGCCTCCGTTAGCTATAAAATATCAGTATGTCTACGTAAAATATGCAAGACAAATGTATGCTTTTGTCCTTATTTCTTATAAATATTCTTTTAATACGCTTCCTATTTGTGCGTTGCGCAACAAAGTGAGTGCTTTTTCTTTAATCTGTCTGACCCGCTCTCTGCTCAAGTTGAGTTTCTCACCTATTTCTTCAAGGCTAAGCTCCGGTGTGTTTATTCCAAAGTACATTCGTATGACTTGCGACTCTCTTTCGGGCAATAAGTCCAGTGCATGATGCACTTCCTCTTTGAGTGAGTCTGATATTAGCGATGAATCAGCGTTACCTTTGTCGTCATTTGTCAATAGGTCGAGCAGACAGCTGTCTTCATCATCTATCAAGGGGGCATTCATTGATATATGTTTGCCTGATGTGAGAAGTGCTGCGTTCACCTTGCTCTTTTCCATGCCAAGGGCGTCAGCCACTTCATCAAGGGAGGGCGCCCTGTTGTTCTTTTGCATGAAATCGTGATAAAAGTGATTAACTTTGCTCACATAGCCAATTTGGTTTAATGGCAATCTTACGAGTCGGCTCTTGTCTGCCAATGCCTGCAGTATGCTTTGACGAACCCACCAAACAGCGTAGGAAATGAACTTGAAGCCACGTGTTTCGTCAAATTTCATTGCCGCATTTATGAGTCCCACATTGCCCTCGTTAATAAGGTCTGTGAGTTCTAATCCTTGGCCTTGATATTGTTTGGCCACAGAAACAACAAAACGCAAGTTGGCTTTCACCAATCTTTCAAGTGCATTCTTGTCACCTTGGCGAATTCGTTTAGCCAGTTCCACTTCCTCATCTGTGCTGACCATCTCTTCCTTGCTAATATCTTGCAGGTAACGTTCAAGCGCTTCGCTGCCGCGAGACGTTATGGCAACTGTTATTTTTAGCTGTCTCATCATGGCTGTAGTCGCATTTAATGTTGAAAAATCAGCCAAAAATAGATTATTATCATTGACTGACAAAGTTTTTTGCTGAATAAATGCTTAACTTCGCGAAACAAATAGACTTGTGGCCTTGTAGAATGCCACATATGTACAATATCTAAGTAGGTGTTCAAAAACGTTTTTACATTGAAAGTGCGTTATCGGGGCGCAGATGTTTCCATCGGTGAGGGTTTCTGTCCCCCGATAACGGGGAAACGAATCGAACGGGCAATGTGCCCGAGAGCGAAGAGGGACAGATGCGTCTCGAGAATGTGCTTTCAATGTAAAAATGTCACCTGCTGGTTGTATAAAATGATTTTGAACACCTACTTATAATCGAATATATGCAAAAGAACAAATATACTGCAAATATATTGCCTCGTATGTTATTGGGGTTTCTATGGTTTACGTCTGCATCGTTTGTTTTTGCAAACAAATCACATTATCACGTTGCGCATGATAACTCGGTGAACGATGCTAACCAACGGATAGTGAAGCGTGCCTTAATGAAGATGGATTCAATAAAGCTGGGAACATCTTCTTATATACCCTCAGATTCGTTGGTTAATCCTTACTATGTGTCACTTGTCTGCAAACCATCTTTATATGCTCAAGTATTAAATAGATTGTTCTCGTTAACTGATTGTAAGCCAGTAATAAATGGTTCACTAAGTGCACCAAAACTTGAAATATTGAAACATACTGATTATGCTTTAGTACAAGGCTGCTTGACGCAGCCTCAGATCGCACTGCCCGATTCTATACACCAACCAGTAGCTAATATAGAGGAACAACCAGAACCGCCTGAACTGATGTTGTCTGAACATTATGATAGTAGCTCGTCTGATAAATTGCCTTTGCCTGCTGGTGATGGTAATTATGGCATTGTCGTCAGAAAACCCAATTTTTGGAACTTCAAAACGAACTTCTCTTTACAGTTTACCCAGAGCTATGTTTCAGATAATTGGTACAAAGGAGGGGAGAGTCATAACGCCCTTTTGGCTGCTACAGTGATAGAAGCAAATTATAATAACCAGCGTAAACTGACGTTTGACAACAAACTTGAGATGAAGTTAGGGTTTCAAACATCGCATAATGACGAAAAACATAAGTATAAAACAAATTCCGATTTATTGCGTTTGACGAATAAACTTGGTTTGCGTGCAGTTAAACATTGGTACTACACCATCATGTTGCAGAGTTGGACCCAGTTTTACAAAGGTTATAAGGCCAACGACGAAAAGGTCTATTCTGATTTTATGTCACCATTCGAGTCTCTGCTTTCTATTGGTATGGATTATCAGCAGTCATCACGTAATGGCCGCTTCAAGGTAAATGCGACATTGTCTCCTTTGGCCTTAAAATTAAAATATGTAGGGCGACCTTCTCTTATCAAGGATTTTGGCGTTTCAAATGGTAAGCATCATTCTAAATGGGAGTATGGTTCGAATGTGACGGTCAATTACACTTGGAACATAGTAAAAAATGTGAGCTGGAGTGGACGCATTTACTTCTTTACCGATTACTCTTCGACACAATTGGAGTGGGAAAATACCTTTAACCTCTCAATTAACCGCTACTTGTCCGCAAGGGTATTCTTATTCCCTCGCTTTGATGACAGCCGGAAACGTTCGGAAGGCCAATCGAATTTTGAGTTCAATGAACTATTGTCTTTGGGGCTGAATGTGAATTTTTAGCAAACGTCTTGCAAATAGTGAGATCTATTTTTAGGGAGGCTTTGGCCTCCTTTTTTTGTCTGCATTACAGTTGGACGTTCTTAATGGTTTTGCACCAGATTCGCCTCACCGCGGTGTCTCTCATGGTGCTTCTCAAGAAATCGGTGCAGTCGTTCGTCAATACATATCAATATAATAGTGCTCTGCATTATTCGATATGCTTTGTCATATTGTTTATCTCCTAATTTTAGGTTGCATTGTACGCGTAGCTCGCTACGCTCATTCTTTAACCAAAGCTTCTGTTACAAACATCGCATCAATCCATACCGACTAATTCAGAATGCCTGCTTATGATATACACTGCCTTATGAGTCTTTTCACTCTTTTGTCTGCACTCTGCACTTTTGTTGCGTTTTGTATTGATTATCAACGCAAGATGAGGTGTATACACCATAGCATTTTGTCTACACTATCTGCACTACAGTCTACACTTCTTAAGTTTGAAAGTGTTGGTGCAGGCAGCAATCTGTTACACCGTACACGAGGTGCTGTGGCAACAGTATAGTCTGCAGGCATTTCTATGTAATGGGGGCGAGGCATTTCTGTAGCTCCGATAGCATTTCCGCCCTCCCATATCAGTTTTGGCTCTCAGTCGTAACCGTGCCGTGGAGTTGTTGAAAAAGAAAAGTGCAGATGTCCGTGTAGTTGAAATGATGTGGTGCATACACTGATTTACGTGTTAATAATCAACGGGTTACGAACGAAAGTGCAGAGTGTAGACAAAATAACGAGTCAAGCAAATATGGGGGCAGAATACACAAAGGTATACATTGTGCGTTGCGTTTTGGGGGAGGTGTGCGTGGGGTAGGTGCTTGTATATGCTGGTGCTGTTCCCGCAGCATGATTTTTATTGGGAATTTGTGGGTGGTGTGAGATAATATGTTTAAGAACATACAAATGGATTGTCAACAATATTGCTAATATTCGTAATTTTGTAGTATGAATATTAACTCTAATTTTTAGTCTATGAGGTATATAAAATCTCTTATTTTTGTAGTTGCTGCACTATGTTCGTTCTATTTTAGCCATAAATGTTTTGACGAACGTGCTGGTTCGTATGTATCAGAAAAGACATATGGTGGAGATGCTTATACAGGCATACAAAACGCAGCGGCAATAGCTGCAAAAAATGCAGCAGATGTAGCTGAAATAGTTCAAAAAGGATTAGGCTATTTTTTTATAGTTTCAGGCATAATTATTCTTGGTGTTGCGGTACCTAAGGATTCACTTGATAAAATAAAATTACCTTAATCAATGGAAGTATTCGCTTATCTATTAGCTCTTGTATGGAGTATTCTTTGTCTCATTCTTTTCTTTAAGATTTGGGGTATGACAAATAACGTGGAACAACTTACGAGGGAAGTACATGAACTTAAAATGACAATTGTACAGGAACGACAAGAGCGTCCACAAACGCAATCTCAGAAAATAGTTCTAGAGAAAGAAGAACAGGAAAAAGAGCAGACAAAAAAAGATGTCATAACCCATAACTTCAAGATGGGTGATTATGTCACTCATAAGAAATATGGAGGAAAGATGAAAGTCGTTGGAGTCAGAGGCAACCGTATAAATTGTGATAGAGGTTGGTTCTCTGGCATTACAACTTATGATGCTTCTGAACTAGATCCTTTTAAGGAATAACTTATTCCAAGCCCTCCCTTTCGGGCAATTCATTCTTTCAGCCGCCGTGCGCATTGGCTCTCTTGCTGTGTACATGGCGGCTTTTTTGTGCGCTAGGGTGTGGAGAGGTGGGAGAGGTGGACTACATGGGGAGAGGTTAGATGTGGGGCGGTGGCAAGCGCCTTGCTTCGGCAATCTCGTGAAGTGGCAAGGCAATGTGCTTTTTGAGAAGGGCTGAGCGTATAGCCTTGGACATCTTTCTCTCCTTCCGTTCTTAAATTACCGCATTAATGCCGACCCTTGAGTTTTGTATTGGTATGGACTACAATGCCAATATCAATTGGGTTGTGTGCGGTCAGCCTCGCGGCAACCGCCAAAATGTGCTCAAATCTTTCTACGTAAAATTTGAGCGCAAAATACCTGCGCTCATTGCAGACTTCTGCACATACTATGCGCCCCATGCCAACCACAGTGTCATCTATTACTATGATGCTACCGCTCTTGGCTCTAACTATGCCGTGAACGACCAAGACTTTCATTGGGTAGTCGTCCATGAGTTTGAACGACACGGCTGGAGTGTGCAAGATGTATATCTTGGCAACCCCATGCGACATGATGAAAAGTACTTGCTCATCAATCAAGGATTTGCTGGTAAGCAACGGCTCATGCCTTATTTCAATCGCCAGAACAATGATGACCTTATTCTTGCGATGCAATCGGCTGGCGTGGAACGCGGAAGAAATGGCTTTCGCAAAAACAAGTCCACAGAGAAGAATCCTAAATCGGAGGAGAACTTGTTGGAGCATCGTACCGATGGCACAGATGCTTTTGATACGCTGTACATTGGGTGTGAGAAGTTTCCGCAGCATGATTTTTATGGTTTTTCGGTGGGTGGAGTGAGATAAAATATATTGAAATTCAAATATTAAGTATAATATTGTATCTTTGCAAGAGCATAACCACTCTATTTAACAAAATCAGCAACTTATGAAAGCAATAAAAATTCTCCTAACTTTTGTGCTACTGCTATCCTCCGTTGTGGCAAATGGTCAATATACAAGTGAAAACTCATTTATGAGAAAAGCGTTGGTTATTTATCACAAAGACTCAAAAGGATTTTACAAATGTGATGAAGACGTAATGGTTGAATCTGTACTAAATGTTACATCTGTATATGCGTTCGACAAGAAATCAAATAACCTTTACGCTCGTACAACTAATGGAAATTACGTAATTACCTTAAACAAGGACTATGCGAAATTTATCAAAAACAACAAACAAATACCCAAACTGTCAGAGAATGAGATACATGAGCTTGTTAAAGCCGTAAATGAAGATTTATCTAAACTTTATAGCGAAAAGAATGATAGTATTAGGCTATTTCTAAAACGAAAGAGGGAAAAAGAAATCGCAGATTCTATCAAATATGCTGAAGAGCAAAGAAAAGAACAAGAAGAAAGGCAAAGGATTCAATTAGCCAAGGAACAGGGCTTTGAATCTTATCGACAGAAATCCTATTATAGGATAATTCCAGTCAATCATATGGAACTCAAATGTAGTGTTTGCAATAAAACCATTTCTCCCAATTATGTTAAATGCCTTTCTTTACAAAATGATTCCATTTATTTCACGACCACCGTTACAAAGGAACTTTATGATGAATATTCGGAAATGCATGTTGCTCCTATATCGAAGGAATTGAAAACGAACCCCAACTTTATGTATCATATTCAAGCTTATAAGGATAGCTTATGCAACGATAGTATCTGTAACATGGAGTCTCTTGATTTCTTTAATAAAGAAGAAGAATATGACCATTATGCTCGCGTAAAGAAATTAGCGCCTTTCGGATACATTGAAGATTGGGGATGGGATGATGAATTCTCAGTTTCATTTCATTTTGATTATGTTAATTTGAATCCCAAGACAATCAAATACATTGATGTTTATTGGAAAATCACAAATGATGTCGGTGACGTTAGAAAAACTGGACATTTCAAAGGAACTGGTCCATTAAAGCAGTATTCAAGTGCTAATTGGAACTGGGATTCATCTTCATATTATGTAGCTGGTGATGCTACAAATATGGAAATAACAAAAGTTATATTAACCTATATGAATGGGGCACAGAAGGTCTTAGGGAAAAGTCAATTTCAAGTTAATAACACCTCTAATTATACTGATGAGATGGGAGCAGACAATTCCTCATCTTATCACTATATTTCCTCATATAGTACGAACAATAATGGCTATGTCGATTCACCTGCCATGTATGCAAAAGGGGCAATTGAACTTTATAATGACATTCAATCTAACCTGATATATGACCATAGCATCGGCAAAAAGGCAATAGTTTATTCTATATTAAAATTAGAGATAAAAGAAAATGGAACTATTGGTGAAATAAAAGTAGACAAATCACTTTCAGATAAGTACGATAAAATAGCGATAGATGCAGCCAAAAAATTGTCTAGATTTCTTCCTGCTACAAATGAAGGGAAAAATGTAAAAGTATGGTTTGTGCTACCTGTTGCTTTCTATTTTGAATAATTTTTAGTTTTTATAATTATGGAATTTTTCGCTTACTTTTTTGCCCTCATTTGGAGCATTCTATGTCTTATTCTATTCTTTAAGATTTGGGGTATGACAAACAACGTAGAACAACTTACAAAGGAAGTGCATGAACTTAAAATATCTCTTGCTCAAGAACAGCCCAAGACTAAAGTCGTTTCAAGTAAACAAGAGGGCATACCTCTTGTTCAAAGTCCATCTGATCTTGATTGGGAAGATTTCAAAATAGGTGACATCGTGGAACTGAAATCTAATGGAACAAAATACAAGATTGTTGGATTTGAAGATAATGGCTATGTCCAATGTGAACCTTTGAAAAAAGGTATCTTCGATAAATTTGTATCTGTTAAGCGGAGTGCACTTAAAAAGGTGTAACCCGTATTCCACCAAAGCCCACCCTTTCGGGCAATCCTTTCTTTCAGCCGCCTTACGCATTGGCTTTCTTGCTGTGCGTGGGGCGGTTTTTTGTGCGCTTCTGCGTGGTGGCAGGAGTGAGGCGGGCAGCATGGGAGCGGTTAGGTGAGGAGAGGGGCTGTGACGGCAGCCTTGCTTCGGCAATCTCTTGACACGGCAGAAGCAATTATCGGAGATGTTCTTGGTAGCCCCATGCGCTATGCCTTCCTCCTGAAAAAGCGCACGGGGCTGAACATCTCCGATAATTGCCTCTGCCGCGTCAGCCACGAGATTGCACGAAGCAAGGCGCTTGCCACCGCCCCCGAGGGTTCTGCCCCTGCTCCCATGCAGCCCGCCTCTGCCGCTCCTACCACCACACCCAAGCGCACGAGAAAGCCTGCCGCCAAGCGCACTACACGCAAGAGAGCCAATGCTACGGCTTGAAGCTGAAAGAAAGGATCGCCCGAAAGGACGGTCTTTTCCGTAACCCGAGGTTTGTGCGATATTGCGAGGGTTATCACGTTCCCTGGCTTTTTCTTTCTACGCTTATGAATTTCAACTTTAATCCGCAGACATACTGTTTTACTTCGAGCATTCCCGATGTATTCGAGATGTCAGACTTTCAAGGTAGTTCCGTGTATTTGGCTATCTATCTCAACCGCAGTCAGTCGCCTATCTTTTCCACCACGCTTTATGCCTATGGGGGAAAGGCGAGCATCTATGATTTGCGCAGCATTATTGAGAACTACATGGAAACAAAGCTGCTGGTGCATGCCACGTGCAGTTTCCGTATGCAGGTGGACCGCATCGATTATACTCTGGGCGAGTTTACTCTGGTTTACAGTAAACTGCAAATGCTAAGGACGAACTGCGAGCTGTTCCTGCAATCGCATTTTCTCACCACGCACGCGGTGCGTTTGGTGCCGCATGGCTTTCAGCTTGATTTGCAGTATATTGTTCTTCCCGGTGAAACGGGGCAGTGTGCCACGCAGTATGTTATCCAGCGCGATGACAAAGACGCGCCCGAAACGCTTACTATATCAGATACTCCCATTGCTGCCAAGCAGTTTGATTTTTGTTTCGAGGACATCAACGAGGAGGAACTATTGGGTTACTTGCCCCAAGGGGTAAGTGGAAAACTCTTGTCTGTTACGCTTTTCCGAGGAAAACGTACTTTTACGTTCTTCTTGACCGATGAAGTTCCCACGCTTACGTTGATCTTTCAGAATGAGTTCAATGTGAATGACACCTTGTACCTCACTGCCCAAACCAAACGCAAGGTTTCTTTTGACCGCAGCTTTGCCGTATGTTGTGGACAATCTTCTGCATACGATGACAACACGGAGGTAGAATACGAGAGCGAGACGTCCTCGCTTTCCTATCCCTTTGCCCGTCATCTTACACAGTCTTTGCAGTCTCACAAGCTCTACTTAATCTCTCCTGAACTCCCTGTGGGCAGTTCCATTCTTATTACTGACATCGAAAGTGAACTTTCTGATGTCACTAATGCGAACAATCATGTGAAGTTCAAGTGGAAACCGCTCGCAAACAGGTTCCTTTCACCGTTCCTCGCTTACATAATATATTCAACCAAGTTTACAACAACACTTTTGACTAATGTCCCACGCTATCCATATCACCACGCTCAAACGTATGCTCCAATCTCCCGAACCCGTAGACCTCAAACTCTGGACGCGCAGCGGTGAAATTCAATGCTGGCACCGCTGCATCTCTCTCCGCTACGACTTCTACAAAGGCACGCGAAGAATGAAACTGCTGGACTCTAATGAAATCCGACAGATGAGAGATGTGTGCGTGTTTGAAATAAATGGGTTGGAGGTGTTTATGTAGATAAATGGCTACCAAAATACATTAAATGGTTGCCAAAATAGAATTTTATTTGTACATTTGCGATGTAATAATAAAACTCTAAGATTATGGTAATTGTAAGCACAAGAGACTTTCGTACCAATCAAACCAAATACTTGAATTTGGCGAAAGCAGGAGAGCACGTTGTCCTCAAATCGCGTGCAGGAAATTTCCGTATTTATCCCGAAAATTCCAATGAGGGAGCAATACAAGCTCCTCGCGACTTAATGGTTGAATTGAAGAATGCTTTGTCAGAAGTAAAGGAAGCCATTGCAGGTAAAAGAGTACTTCAATCAGCTGAAAGTTTGCTCGATGAGTTATAGTATTAAAGTGTCAGGCAGTTTCGCTAAGGAAGCCAAGCGCCTTGCAAAGAAATACCCGAGTTTTAAGAAGGACTACGAGATCTTTTTGGAGAGCCTACAAGAAAATCCATTGCAAGGTGATGAACTTACACCTGGTATTCGAAAAATTCGTATGGCCATCAAGTCAAAAGGTAAAGGTAAATCTGGTGGCGCACGTGTTATTACGTACAATGTAATTGCGGAACAGCACAATGGTATAATAGCATTACTCCTTATTTATGATAAATCTGATTTTTCAACAGTTGATGTGAAAGTCGTAAAACAGATCGTACATGAGGAGGGCTACGAAACAGAATAAAATATGACAATAAAAATAACCTCTATCGAAGATGTGAAGGCTTTTGCCAATCACTTGGCAAATGACCTTCATCTCAACTTCCACCCTGATGATGACTTCTCGTTTTACGTAAATTACGAAACGAAAGAGCCGACTTTCTCACCCGAAGAGGCAGCAAAGTACAATGCTCTCATGAATGAGTGCTTTGATGTTTGCGAGAAGGCAAATGTTGATGTTTATGAAGTTATGGAAGAGTATTTGAGAAAGGTAGTAAATGCTTAGATATTCAAATCCCTTGCAAGTACTTGCAAGGGATTTGAATATTAGATGTTTTTATAAAAGCCCATATAGAACGGCATTGGTAAAGGTACCGACCCAATTAATGGTCGGTTTTCTTTTTAGGGTATAAATCCTGTATTTTCTTGTCAAAATTGCTAATGTATTTAACAATTTCTATAAAATACGCAAGTCCATATTTCTTGATAAAAGTGCGTCTTGCATCAAGAAGAAGATGTGGATTTCCTGTTACTGTGACCTTACTTTCTTTAATTTCATCAGAACCCAAATGTCCCTCGTATAGTTTTGTTGTAGCAGATTCTACATACTTGTTATTAGAACCATGCGAGTAAGGGTTTCTGAATATGTTCTTTAACTCAAGCAGTTTGTCACGTTGCTCGGAAGTTATGGCATTCTTTATGTAAAGAGTCTCAATATTTTCACCAAGATTCTTTTTGCCATATTTCTTTAATTCCTCCTCATATATGTTTCCAAAATCATATCCATCATCCAAAGTCCTGCCATTTGCATCAAGGTAGACCAAAACCAATTTGACCATAGTTTCAAATAGAAGATTGGTCAGAGTTACGGCAGCCATATGTTTTTTAAGAAACAGACAATCGCATATTTCGTGAATGTCAGGATACAATGACTTGAGAACGCGTAACTTGGTATTTCTCAAAGCCATAAGCAATAAACGAGTACTTTTATCACTTTCTGTAGAAATTCCTTCGTCTATCCTTTGTGTTACTTCTTCTTCGGTATATTTTTTATCTTTATGATTGAAAGTGAATGTCATAAGTTTGCTATATTATTCTTGATTAAAACTTTTGAGTGCAATACATTTCGTCCTTATTCTTTTAGGAATAATATCACATAAAAGAGAAAATTCTTTGATGCCATTTTTTTGTTTCATAATTGTATCTTTTTACTTAATTGTATATCGACATTTGGGATAATTAGAACAACCATAGAAGGATCCATATCGTCCATTCCTTTGTACTAAATGTCCTCCACATTCAGGACAAATACCATTGTTGAGCAATCTACTTGTTCTATTCTCACGCACATAGATATTCTCTATATGGTGCGCTTTCTTTTCCTTGTCTGCGTAAACAAGATAATTGTTCAATGTCTTTATAATTCGTTGTCGTGTTTCCTCGATCATCACTATGTCACGATAACGCATAATAGCATCTGTTAGATAATAGCGATTAACCACTATATGATGTTGTACATTTATCTTTAGCTCTGCTTCATTGTTGAAAACTACAATAGGAATTATCGGAATACTTGTAGATTCGTGAAGTATATGGCGTAGGAAACGCACATGTCCATCATTCTGCTTTATAGGATTATAAAACTGAGCTTTGAATTTATAAATTACTTGTGTCCAATAGTCAGAATTCTCACCACCTAAAATCCAACCTTTGTAGCCTTTTGTCTCTATAACAAAGACACCATAAGGTGACACTACTACATGGTCTATTTGTGTTGTATAACCATTGTTTTCAAGGAATAGGTCATTGAATATATGGTATTCATCAGGCAACTCTAGCATTTTTCTATAAGCTAGTTCTTCAGAAAATTTACCTTTCATATTTTTACCAAAGAAAAGGCCTGATACTATATATTTCAATATGTACTTTATACTTGAAAGAACCGGCATTTTGCTTCTTTTATTAGATACTTGTAAACCCCTCCATCATCATATATCCATATAACAACTGAATATTAGGACTTCTCATATTGGATAAAGGATTTTTCATTTCTCTTATTAGAGATGTTTCCTTTATTTTTTTAGTTTCAAGAAACATTTCTCCACTTATAAAATCGAATAATTTTTCGTTCCATACCTCCTGAGGGCGTCTTGACTTCATCAATTCAACAATACTGAAAATGAAAATATTATCATCTAATATTCTTTCACTAAAAGAATCCTCTAATTTTGAAATAAAGTCATTCTCACTCATTCTTAGGTATGCAAAATCTTCGACAGACAACACATTGAAAATCATCATGTAAGCCAACAAAGCAATTGTACAATCATGATAACCTAACGACTTAGAGGTATTTATGACAATTCTCGTAAAAAGTAAATACTTTTCTAGTTGCCTGATACTTAAATTTTGCTCTTCATACAAAGTCTCAAATAGATCCGCAAGTTCGCCTTTACTATTGATATCTTTTTGTTCGGGGCCATATAACTTATCAAAATTGAATCTTCCCATTATGGTATTTACAACCTTGTCGGAATCTGCTTTCGGCAACTGATATTCTACATCTATAAATCTTCTGAGGTATTCTTCGGAATTAAACTTTTCAGAGCCAAAATATCCATTTATTGAATGGCATAATTGCTCTTTATCAATAGCCAAGACAAAAACTACTCGTGGCACACTGAACATGTGCTTGATTATTTCTAGAGTCTTAACTGCATATGTAGGATTACATCTGTCCAGTTCATCAATTACAAATATTAGTGGGTGATTAGCAGAGCAATCTTTTACATATATTGATAGTGCTTCCTTAAAATTTTTCAGAGCCTTAATTGATTCTTCGTACTCAGTAAGACATTCAGACAAAGCTCTTTCCACGCTATCGTCATTTTCCTTTATGTATTCTTTTACATCTATACCTACTCGATTCCTTATGTAATCGTTTGTCATAGATAGGCAAGTACGTACATTCAATGTTTTTAATACAGCATTGAAAGCTTTTTTATGCTTTTCATTACCTATCATATTAGAAACTTTTTGGAACTCTGATATAATTCCTAACAAGGGATTTTGAAGGCTATCATTTTCCCATGCGTTACAGTTTATGACCGTATATCCAGAACTTTCCATATACTTGCTCCACATAGATATGAATGCAGATTTCCCTGTTCCCCACTTCCCATTTAAGCCTATAACACACCCTTCATCAAGTGCATTAACTATTTCTTTAAGGATTGAAGCCGTTTCTGTTCTTGCGAACTTATCTTCCTCAAATGGATTTTCTTTCTTTGGAGATAAATCCTCCAATCCTTTATGCAATTTACCTGTCATGTCAAATTATAATATTTCTTCCAACTCGCAGAACTGCACATTGTAATCTTTTTCAAACTTCATTCCGCCCTCTATTATCGGCAGATTTGCCGAATGAACGTGCGCTGTGTCCAACTTTGTTTCCATGTCCAAATCCATAGCAAGGAACAACACTGCCTCATTGTTTTTCGGCAGTTTCTTGTATTCCTCGTCAGGGGTGTTGAACTTAACCTTACAGTTGCCTTTGACGGCATACAAGTATTGGGCTTGCAGGTTGTCATACACATGGAAAAGCACATACCCGATGTCGGTGATGCGCTCCATTACGCGTTGACTTGCGTCATCTTGCAAGAGTGGGACGGCTATGCGTCCTCCTTGCAACAAGACAAGTCTGTCCTTCATGTCTAGGCGCACTGCTAACACACCGTTCTTGCCTTGCTCGGCAGAAGGCGCACAGCCTTTCTGTTTGGCCATTACCATTTTAGGTTCAGGATTGTCGCCCAAATCGCAAGGCTCCACATAGAAACTCTTGCGCAGCTCGGTGAGCAACATTTCGTTCTCTGCATGAAACTCATTTCCTTTGTCTAAAGCCAAAGAGAAAATGGAGTCATTGTTGAAAGGTGCGTACACCTTTCCTATCACTTCCTTAAAATGGCTCCGAATGTATGCCTTGGAATCTACACCAGGGTGGGCTTCCATGGCATAGAAATCGAAGTCTTCTTTGAGCCATTCTTGTATGGTTTTACGGAACTTTTCGCGCACTAGGTTCTTCCATTCGCTGATTTCTGATGTTTTGTTCTTGCCATACTTAGAAAGTACATACAAGAAATTCACGTCGTAGTGGAAGAGCAACAGGGTATCACGGTCGAACAGGCGGTTCTTGAACTGGTAACTCTTGTGGCGCGCGTTCTTAATGTCTGTTTCCTTTACTCCGTCCGTGTCGTATCGATATTGTTTGTCCAAGCGTGCGGAGATGAAAAAATTGGGGATAAGATTAAAGCCTTCGGTTTCTTCATCAAGGAGTTTGACTTGCGAATGCTTCACATGGGCGTTCTCGCCATTGAAAATGTCGAGATTCCATTGTATCACGTTTCGGGCATAGGTGTACTGTTTGTAAACAGATTCGTCACCCAATTCGCCACTCAACTTGTAGTACTTGCTATCACCAATGTAGTAGGTTTGCCCATCGTTTTCCACAAGGCTCTTGGCGGTATATAGGTGATCGACTATTTTGCCGTCTCGCTGCTTCTTGTCCATGCCGTCAGGCAATGGGTCATCACCGATCAAAGCATCAATGATGGCTTCAAACACGATGTTGAAGTTCTTCACCAACAAGAAGTCTGTCTTGTTGGTATTGACAAAAATCTGTCGTGTTTCGTCAAAGAAGGCATAACAGAGTTCCCATAGTTGCAAGGCTTTGTCTGAGAAGTACTTGTACTTGATTTGTTTCAAGCGTCTTGCTCCTTTTCCTGCCATGTACTTCTCAAACTGTTTGCCACGTATCAACGTGTAATTCACATTGATTGCTACAGGGAAACCGTAGACCTCATGCAAGTGGTTGAGAATGCTGAAGTAGATGACCAACAGTTCTTCATCAAAGTTGATACTGCGCTTCTTGTTCACAGGGTTCATATAAAGAACGGTCTGCTTACTTCTGCCACTTGCGCTTTGTCTGCGCTGAATCAGTGCATCGCTTTTGCTGATAGTGCGCGCCCAGTTGATTTTGTTGTAACCTGAGTGCAAGTTTTTCATGATGAACATGAAGAAACTTTGGCTGTCCTTGTTGAACTGTATCAGTGCCAACAGAATGTCCAAATAGGTATCGCTTTGCTTGCGCTTGCCTTTGCCCACTTGAGCTACGTTCTCTTGGTAAATGATACTGGTGTCGTTTCGCTTATCGTTCTTGTACACCACGATTGCGCGGTATATCCATACGGACAGGGTGTAAATCAGTCGTTCCTCGGCTTTTGCCTTGGATTCGTCTGAATCCTTGAAGGTTTCACCTTCTTTGAAGTGTATGATGTCCTGCGGTTCATACTTGCCGAACACTTTGTTGTTTTCGTCAAGTACTACCTTGGGGAGAATAAAGACGCAATCGCCCAATGTGGAGTTATAGTAATACCCCACATAAGGCATGTAAACGTCTTTTTCGACCTTGCCCCATGTGTCGGACAATGGGACAAGCTCTTTGACTTGGTCGTATGGATAGGGAACTCCCTCTATGAGTATGCGCATAGGTTATGGCATTTGAGCATATTTTATAAAAACTTTTCTCATACGCAGTAAGCGGTCGATAAAGAAATCAAAGACTGCTTGCCAATTATCCTCGTTACCGAAATCAACATTAGGCATCGTCTCTGTTACATTACTTGAAGTCTTTCTCTCGTCGTTATTCCACTCATATTTTACTCCCATTTCTGCTTCGATCTCGTCGCGATGTGCAAGAAGTTTATTATATGATTCCGATGACTGATTCCAATATGCTGCAACTTTTGCATTATTATCTCTACATCTAATCATAGTACATAGGTGAAAATCACATTCAGGAAGGGAATAATCCTTAAAACTACCCTTGCTCGGCGTCTTTACGCCACTAAAATACTTAGCCCATTCGCTATTATTATTAGCATAACTTAGGAACTCGCTCCAAAAATTGTAGCGCTTTTCGTCCCATGTGGAAGGACCGCTTGTATCATCGTCAAGTTCTTCCATTAAATCTTTTTCGGTAGTAGTGGATTCACCTATTGTATGTATATTTCTTTCGCCCACAATACCTACAATGAACTTTCTGATAGCTGCAACGCAAGGTGTGCAATCATCATTGTAGAATGCCTCAAACGTAGGTTCATCTTCTGGATCGTCTGTAACTTTGAAGTACTTAGTTTCACCATCTTTGAATACGTCATTCCAAAGGTAGAACAATACTTTCCCAACAAAACGTTCTTCACTGATAAAGTCTTTATCTTCGTTCGATGGCTTGCAGAAGAAGTAACCTAATTTTTTGTCGTCACTGCTTGTTTCTTTGGCGATGATTTTATTCATCTTTTTGATGAACTCCCACCAACTGCATGCTTCATCACCAAAATGGATAGTCCAATTCTTATGAGCATCACTAATCTTCACAAACTTCCAATCCCAGCGGCGTTTGAATGCGCTGTCAATGGGGAAAAGCGACTGATCACTGGTGTTCATCGTAGCCCAAATGTAGAGGTTGTTGGGGAGTAACAACCTCGTACCATTCTTTATTTGCTCTACAATGCCATCGGGATAGTTCTCTGAGAAAACATTGTTGATTTCACTGACATCACCCTCGTTGGGTAATATGTCTTTCAACTCACCACACAAATACTGTTCGATGTCTGCATCTGCATCAATCGGATAACTTGAAAAACCATTGTCCTTACGGTCAAGCAATTGGAATAAGTCGCCAAATATTTGTGCACAGTTTCCTCGATTGATTTCCTCAATAACTAGCACTGTTTCCTTGGGGTAGTTTTTCCATGCCGAAACGTAGGCTTTGATGAAAGCTTGCGGAACGAATTTATAGGCTATGATTTCTTCTTCCTCATGCTTGTTATCGTTGTCCAAAACATCATAACTTCTCCTTTTTTCTTGCTTCACCATAGTTGGCTTATAAGCACCAACAAATGAAGCATAATCGCTATCGGGGTGGAATGTGGTGCGCACATGGTTGGTTGTTTTCAATAGCGTGTTGATGCCGTGGGATTTTCCTGTGCCTGGGGCACCATAGGTGATTTGCTGGAGAGAATCTATTAAAGGTAAAGTTCTTCGTTGAGCAAAAGGCAAAACAGATGTCGTATCATGTATCAAATTAGCGGATGGTTCAAGTACCATCTTCGCCATTTTCATTAGCGTAGCAGTATACCCATATTCAAATCTGTCCACATCTGTATGTCCACTAAGTGCACGGCGGGCATCATCAGATGATGCTGTTGGATGCTGACGAAAATAATCTATGTATTCGGCTAATAGCTTTTTAGAAATGGTGCGAATGCCATAAGATTCCTTACTTACTTGACGTACCACATAACACAAGCGATCTTTATCCACAATTTGAACCTTTCCGTCTGGTGTTTGGTCACCAATCCGCAATATATCGTAATTTTGCATTGTAGTCATTCTATGTTTATATTTTACTTATTAGTATTAAAGCGATATTTTCCACTATGCCTGTAACCAGTGTGTTAATTCTGATTGTTTCGTTTTACTTCATCAAGAACAATGCGCATATAAGCCGTTTTCAAACTACGCACGACGAGGGGCTCCTATTTTATTGTTGTGCTGGGGCATTAAGGATTCTTCTTTTTATCCCTTTCGACAAGCACCAAGATACATTTCACCTTCTGACAATGTATGTGCCTGACCATTCCGTATTTTGGTTATAATCGTGTCATAATCCCTGCGAATTATCAACAAATCCTTCTCAGGAATTCGCCATAACACAGCAAAGATAAAATGTAAGTCGAGTTTTGAAACCTTTGGATTGTGCAGATAAAACATTATCAACATAATAAGACATTTCTGATAGGAATGAGATTCCTCAAAACTTTTGTTCCAGTCTGCCGTATAGTTTATCATACTGCAAACAAGCCTCTCTTTTATCAATAATCCTTTTTTATGGACTCTTTCAATGGAGTACACTTCAACTCTGCCTTTACAAAAGCGAAATCTGCTTCTTGACGCGAATTTATACTGTACTTGAAGAATAGTTCTTCTACTAATTGTCCCAAACTGCCTTTGCCTTTATGCTCTTCTGTCTTAGGCGCGAAGTCTCGTAAGCATCTGTTTATCAGATGTTTACTGTAATCAAATATTGATGAAATATCTTTTTCGTTGTATGGTAAACTTTGCATAAATTATTTACTCTTTTGTAAAAGACGAACACCTAAAAGACTCTACTCTATTATTAGAATATCACCAATGTTAACTTTTAGAAGTTTGGAAATTTTTATCAAGCTTTCCACATCTGGTTGACTATTATTTGTACACCATTTAGAAATGGTAGTTTGATCTTTTCCCAATTGTTCAGCTAACCATTTACCTGTTTGCTTCTTTTCTACAAGAAGAAGTTTTAATATGTTAAAATCTTTATTTGCCATAATCTCAAATTTATTATGCAAAGATACGTAAAATCAAAATAGTAGTTCTATACTACGCGCTATTTATATGCGAAAGATCTAATTGTATGAATACTTTTCATTAATTTATAGAATATTCAAAGGATTTTTCATACCTTTGTAAGCACACCAAAGCATAGAATTATGGATTACTTCAAGCAACAAGATATTTTCATCGCTAAGAAGAAAGAGAACTATGAAAAGGGTTTGATAAACATCAAATCCCTAACACCATACTTCCGTTGGAAGTTTGATGACAAAGCCAGGAACCCAAGTAAGCGCTAAATTTGGACAATGTATGATGTTCTTCAAGAAGAGTTGGGCAAGTATTACGAAACTTACCCCAAAGGCTACAAGCAGACAACTGATGAACCCATTTGGGGATAGTATGCTGGATATGGTGACGATAAGTATATCGTTGCTTATTTAGAAGCAATCAACGAAGAACTTCCCAACTTACTGATGATGGCTTAATGACATGAATATATTTAATAAATTTCGACAATATCAGGAAAAACCTAAAAATAGGCAACCACCAAGGACAAGTCGCACAATAGAGTTCGTAAGAGGAATGCTTTTTTACGCAACGCCCTTAGGTTGCTTATGGTGGTTTGCTGAATTAAAATATGCGGGTGCTGCTTTTTTCTTTTGTTTGGCAATACTTATATATGGTATGTTTACACTTCCATTTATCAATATTTATGGTTCATTTGTAAAAGATGATGAGGAGCAAGTAGTGAAAGATGAGGTGGGGCCAATAAAATCATGTGTTGGTCTTTTTGCTGCGGTATTAGGCCCAGTACTTGGAATATGGTTGTTTATATCAAGTATGCCTTATTGGGACGTAAAAGAACGTAGAGAAGTAGAGGAAAACCAAAAAGTTTATATAACTCCACATGAGAATTGCTATCATTCAACAAAAGATTGTTATACAATCAGAGGTCATAAAATAAAAGAGATACCACTTTATAAGGCAAAGAAGAAAGGTCGAAGACCATGTGATATTTGCTATTAAGTAAAAACGTCTTTTCATAAATACTCCATCGCCCATAGTTTTGCAGTAAAAATGCAAAACTATGGGCGATTTCAATTACTTACACATAACAGGCGTGAACGATCTGCCCGGCTATCATGCCGCAGCAGCGTTCACCACAAAGAGCAGCGAAGTTTTCAAGGAGGCGGAGGAGATTTCACCGCGCCATGTGAGCGACAAGGTGAGCTATATGCCTTGGGGAGCGGACGACCAGATGCCGTATGACATTATCAATCTGATTGAGAGTGATGAGACACTGAGCACTTGCCAGATGTTCAATGCAGAGGTGTGCTATGGAAGCGGACTGGTGTACCAGACTGATGAAATGTGCAAACAGAAAGTGGTGAACGAGGTCGAGGAGTTCTTCTTGGATAACGACATGGCGAGTTATTTCCTCGGTGTTTGCCAAGATTTCAAACACTTCGGCTTTGCTGTGAGCGTGATAATTCTCAATGAACAAGGCAACAAGGTGGTGAGGGTGCTGCGCAAGGAGACTTGCTATGTTCGCTTTGCCCCTGCCAACAAGGAGGGTGTGATACCACAGGTGTTGTACGCGAATTGGCGCAATTCGGTGCGGGCGGAACAGGTGGAGGTCATTCCACTGCTCAACCCGCAAAGTCCGTGGACGGACTTGCAAGCACAGGTGAAGAAGGGCAAACGTAAGTTTGCCGTGGTCAGCCGTGTGCCGACACCTGACAGCACGTATTATCCCATTCCTTATTATGCCTCACTCTTCAAGGGCAAGTGGTACAACATTAAGCAACTCATCGGGGTGGCAAAGGAGGCTAAGCTGAAAAACTCTGCACCTATCAAGTACCACATTGAGATTGCCAAATCGTTTTGGAGCAATATCTTCAAGGCGGAGGGCATTACCGACCGCGTGAAGCAGCAGGAGCGCGTGAATGAGGAAAAGGACAACATCATCAATTTCCTCACGGGCATGGAGAACTCGGGCAAGGTACTTTTTTCGGAGTTTTATGTGTCTCCCAATGGGGAGGAACAGCACGATGTGGTGATCAACAAGATTGAGACGGACAAGGAGGGTGGCGATTGTTTCGCGAATGTCGGCTGCGCTCGGCAAAGTTCAAGCAAGCTTGACTTTGCTCTCGCTGGTACGACATTTGGGCTACGGACATCATCGAGGCGGTGAACATGATGTGCTTTACCATGCGTGTGCACTCAAACCTTGTGGGTTCTGTGCCGGGCAAATCGCAGACGAACAATTCGGGCAGCGACAAACGCGAGCTTTATACGATTGCACAGGCTTTGCAAAAACCATATCACGACCTTTTGTTTAATGTGCATCGACTGATTATAAGGTTCAACAGGTGGGACGGGGCTTATCCCGACTGTCCGTTTATCCAGCTCACCACGTTGGACGAGAACAAAGACGCCAAACAGGTGAGTGTAACCCCTAATACTGAAAACGCATGAGCCAGCTGATACCCGATAACAATGTGCTTCTGCAATTCGTTCCGAATGTGCTGAAGTCTGTGCAAGGCGAGACTTTGCTCTTTGATAAGATTGCTCCGCACTTGGAGGTGGCGGAAGCGTGGCTTACGACCACGTTCCTCTCTGAGGCAGTCCTTGCGGAACTGCCCACTCGCGATGCCAACAACAAGTTGTTGCATTACGCGCGTATGGCTGTGGTGGCAGAAGCCATGCTTCATGCCGTGCCACAGCTGGATTTGGTGCTCACGTCAAATGGTTTTGGTGTTGTTTCAAACACCAATATAGCCCCTGCCAGCAAGGAGCGCGTGGAACGCTTGCTCCTGTCGTTGGAGAAAATGCGTGATTACACGCTTTCTATCTTACTTCCCTTGTTGGCAAATACGGAAGCATGGGCGACAAGCGACCCATGCCAATACTTTGAGCAAACGCTTTACCCGTGGTTGGATCTGCCTCAGAAACTCGGCAGCACCGACCACTCTTGGCAGCGTTACCAGGAACTGCATTCTAAACTCATCGCCATCGAGGAACGATTGGCGCATGATTTCTTCTCCTGTGAACTCTTGGCGACTCTGCGCCAAGCGGAGCTATTGGGCAAATGGGGCGAGACCCCATCTGCACCGCACTACAAGCGTGCTTGGAGACACATCTTCGCAATAGAACTGTATATGCTACGGGAAGAAGGAGAAGCCCCCATACCATCTTGCATAGAGGTCGTGAACTCCCTCCGCAATGCTCCCGATGGCATTTTTGAGGAGTGGAAGCAGTTGGAGACCGCTGCGCTCTTTGAAAATCATGGGTACAAGAATGATAAAAGAAAAGGTGGGTATTGGTTCTAATGTTGTATCTTTGCAAGCAAAACAATACAACAATGAGCAAAATATTCTGCCTTGAAACTGAATGGGTTCAGTCGGTTCACGATCTGAAATCAGATTCTTACGTAAATTAAGATGAGATTTTCCAATCACATGCCCACGAGATAAAAAAGGAACCGC